>OKNF01000002.1_pt1 | contig 137109 bp, 132 predicted proteins | sample 1613121 | NCBI WGS metagenome assembly OKNF01 (sample SAMN04436838, study PRJEB24849) | human gut metagenome | biome: human gut; feature: NICU; material: stool | host: Homo sapiens | place: USA: Saint Louis, MO | collected 2011-09-08
GAAACCGGCGCCGCGTTCTAAAAAGCCGAAGCCGGAAGTAATACCCCGGCTCGCCAGATTAATAACCGTATTGTGGATGAGATATCCCACTACGGAGAAGACCGCAAGAATCGCGAGGATCTGGTAAAGCCAGGCGCGAACCGCAGGATTAGAGAATGAAAAATCCCTTTTCACGGTTGGGCGTTGAGACATAATGGACCTCAATAGCGAAAATGCCGGCATGGGCGCCGTAGTCGGCGCCCTGTATAACAACAGAAGAATTAACGTACCGGCGGCGCGTACTGGATACCACCATCTTTCCAGAGCGCGTTCTGGCCACGAGCAATTTTCAGCTGGCTATCTTTCCCCACGTTGCGATCGAAACTCTCCTGATAGTTGCCGACCTGTTTGATAATGTTATAAGCCCATTTATTGTCGAGTTTCAGATCCTTGCCAAAATCGCCTTCCGCGCCCAGCAGGTGCGCCATATCCGGCGTGGTGGGCTTAGCGGCCATCTGATCGACGTTTCTCGAATTTATGCCCATCTCTTCCGCATTCAGCATCGCGTAGAACGACCATTTCACAATCGTGAACCAATCATCATCGCCACGGCGCACCAGCGGCCCCAGCGGCTCTTTAGAAATCACTTCCGGCAGCACAATGAACTCGTCTGGCTTGCCGAGTTTGATGCGCAGCGCATAAAGCTGCGACTGGTCAGAGGCGAGCGTATCGCAGCGGCCGCTGTCCAGCGCTTTCGCTGATTCATCAGAACGGTCAAAGGTTACCGGCGTGTACTGCATCTTATTGGCTTTGAAATAGTCCGCCACGTTGAGTTCGGTATCGGTGCCAGCCTGAATACAGACCGTCGCGCCATCCAACTCTTTTGCGCTTTTCAGCCCGGCCTTGTTATGGGTAAGAAAGCCGATGCCGTCGTAATAATTGACGCCAGCGAATAAAAAGCCCATGCCGCCGTCGCGGGATGAAGTCCAGGTCGTGTTGCGCGACAGCAAATCAACTTCGCCGGACTGCAGGGCGGTAAAGCGCTCTTTGGCGGTCAGCGGGGTATATTTCACCTTAGTGGCGTCGCCAAAGACGGCGGCGGCGGTAGCCCGGCAGACGTCAACATCCAGTCCGGTGAATTTGCCGTTGGCGTCCGCATAGGAAAAGCCCGGCAGGCCGTCGCTGATGCCGCACTGAACGAAACCTTTCTTCTTGATGGCATCCAGCGTCGCGCCGGCATGGGCCTGATTAGCCACGGCAAACAGCGACGCGGCGGTAACCAGAGCGGAAAGCATCTTTTTATTCATACATTATCCTGTGTGACGTGGTCGTATTGTTATGTTTGGTGACGAGCGCTTGTGCTTGCGCTTTTCCTGTCTGTGGCGGTCAGCCATCCACCACTCTGCAAAGAAAGTGCCAGAGTCGCAGATTCCTGATTTTCGTGAGGGCAGTATTGATAACCGAAGGTAACTGGAAAGTTTGGTTACTATCGCGCACCAGTATGATGCAGCGTAAGTCGACGCGATCACAAAGCGTGCAAAGAGTTTTACGCTATGTGAGCAATGTGAACTGGCGCGCACCAGCGTGGGGAATGTTCAGGGACGGGCATAAAAAAGCCCGCCTGTTTTGCAACAGGCGGGCGCTAAAGGTTCAGCTCGCTAGTAGAGCGAGGCGGCGCCGATCGGGCGCGTTTTAAAGCGGCGGTGCAGCCAGAGATACTGGCTTGGTGCGCGTAAAATTTCTTTCTCGATGACTTTATTCATATAGGCGGCGGCAGCCTGCTCATCATCCAGTGGGTAATCTTCCAGCTGAGGCTGGATCACCAGTTCATATCCCTGTCCGCGTTCTTTACGGATCAGAACGACGGTAATCATTGCCGGGCGCGCCAGGCGAGCCAGCATAAAGGTGCCGCTGGTGGTCGCGGCCTGCGGCACAGCGAACAACGGCGCGAACACGCTGCCTTTCGGACCGTAATCCTGATCCGGCGCGAACCATACCGCTTCGCCCTGTTTCAGGGCTTTCACCATGCCGCGCAGATCGCGACGGTCAATCATCGCTTTATTCGAACGGGTGCGGCCTTTAGTCTGCACCCACTCCATCAGTTTGCTGTTATGAGGGCGATACATCGCCATCATCGGCTGACAAAGCCCCATCGTACGTCCGCCCAGCTCCAGCGACATGAAGTGCACGCCGATAATTAGCGCGCCGCGCTTATTTTGCTGCGCCGTTTTCAGGTTGTGCAGACCATTCACCGTAAACCAGCGTTTCACGCGGCTATCGGGCCAGAACCAGGCCATCCCGGTTTCCATCAGGCCCATACCCAGCGATTCAAAGTTGTGCACAATACGCTGTTCCAGCTCGCAGGACGGCAGATCGGGGAAACAGAGCTCCAGGTTGCGACGCGTAATGCGCACACGCCTTGGTAGAAAGCGCATTGAAGTCCGGCCCATCCAGACGCCCAGTCGTTCAATCAGCGGAAAGGGGAGCTGAACCAGTAGAAAAAGAACGCCCAGACCGAACCAGTTCAGCCAGTAGCGCGGATGCAACAGATCAAAGGTGAAGGATGTAGATGATTTCATGACGCTCACTTATGCGTAAAAGAAGGATGTAGCGCATAATGACGTCAATCAATCGCGGTACAGATTCTCAGACACCGATCGGGAAGAGAAGTTAGGCGGGACGGCCCATATTTACAAAAAACGGACAATTCTTGCGGTCCAGACATTAAAAAAGGCGCATCCGGGAGGTGCGCCTTTTTTCACAGCGGTGAAGATTAATTCATGCCGTATTTTTTCAGTTTCTTACGCAGCGTACCGCGGTTAATGCCCATCATCAGGGCTGCACGGGTCTGGTTGCCACGGGTATATTGCATCACCATGTCCAACAGAGGCTGCTCTACTTCAGCCAGTACCAGCTCATACAGATCATTAACATCCTGACCATTCAATTGAGCAAAATAGTTCTTCAGTGCCTGTTTTACCGAATCACGCAGCGGCTTTTGCGTTACCTGATCCTGTGAGTTAACGGTAGAAACGGTCAGTACGTCAGAATTTACGCGTTGTTCGAACATAGTTCTGTCAGCTCTTTATTTCGTTTACGCAAGTTTTTCGAAGTATGCCTCCAACGCCTCCAGCTGTTCGCTGGCATCCTCAATGGCGTTGAATGTGCGCCGAAACTGGTCGTTTGGGGCATGCTCCTGGAGATACCAGGAGACGTGTTTTCGCGCAATACGGTATCCTTTGCCGTGACCGTAAAAGTCGTGCAGTTCCCGTATATGCCCGATTAGCAAGCGCTTCACTTCTGCCAACGGCATGGGTGGGAGCAACTCCCCAGTGTCCAGATAATGCTGGATTTCCCGGAAGATCCACGGTCTTCCCTGAGCGGCACGGCCTATCATCAGGGCATCAGCCCCCGTATAGTCGAGCACCGCCCTGGCCTTGTGCGGGTCAGTAATGTCTCCGTTCGCGATAACCGGAATGGAAACGTTCTGCTTAACTGTCCGAATGCTGTCGTATTCAGCGTTACCGTTGAACAAACAGGCGCGAGTACGTCCATGAATGGTCAGGGCCTGAATACCACAACGTTCAGCCAATTGGGCAATTTCAGTGCAATTACGATTTTCTGTATCCCAGCCGGTACGGATCTTTAAGGTCACCGGCACCTCTACGGCATTTACCACGGCGGTAAGAATACTCTTTACCACGTCAGGATATTGCAGCAGCGCGGAGCCAGCCATCTTACGATTCACCTTCTTAGCCGGGCAGCCCATATTGATATCAATAACCTGTGCGCCGGATGCCACATTAATCCGCGCCGCTTCGGCCATATCATCAGGATCGCAACCGGCAATCTGCACGGTGCGAATTCCGGGCTCGTCACTGTGTACCATACGCAAACGAGACTTATCGCTGGCCCAAACTTCCGGGTTTGACGACATCATCTCGGAAACGGTCATCCCGGCTCCCATCTGATAACAGAGCGTTCTGAAAGGCCTGTCGGTAATACCGGCCATCGGAGCGGCTATCAATTGATTACGGAGCTGGTGTTGTCCAATGCGCATGAAAAAGAAGTGACCATATCTACTCGCAAGGCGGCGTATATTACGCATTTTTTACTGAAGATGAAAGGCCAAACTTTGAACAATCAGTGTGGAAAAATCATGGAAAAGTGGGTTACTGTTTAGCCTTTAAAAGTTTGCTTATTAAAAACAACGGCTTAAAAATATAAGCTGAAATTGTGAGCAAAGATTTTTCTTAATTTGTGATCGCTTTCGCAATATAAAAGCAGCTTTCCGGCAGATAAAACCGGACATTCCGCGGCATGGTCATGCCGGAAAGCGTAGCAAAGACGGCAAAAGGCAGCGGTTCAGTTCACTATTTGCCGCCCATTAAGCGGCTGTAATGGACGATTATTGGCATGAATGAGCGCCTTGGTAAACTGCGTCAACTGCGCTGGTGAGGCCTCTACCTGCTGCTTCATCACCAGCCAAATGACGCCTTCGCTGCAGGGCGGCGTGGTCAGCGAACCGCTAAAACGATAATAGTGCCTGTCCTCAGGATAAAGATGCGTTAACTGCAATTTCTGCTGCAACGCCTGCACTTGATGCTGCTTCGGCGGCAGCGAGCTCAGAATCATGTCCAGTGCAGGGTTATCGTCGCCAGCAACCACCATCACGGCAACCACGGCCAGCTCACCGTTAGCGTTCTCATGCACAAAATGGATCTCCAGCGGAAAGCTTTGCCCATTGATATGATTTTCGCTGGGAGCGTGAAAATGGAACTGCCTGAGCGTCCAGCGCTGATCGTCCAGCAGGAAATCATCGTCATCCTCCACTTCAATCTGCACCGTATGGCCATTGTTGACGATGGATTTCGCATGGGGATGAAAGCTGAGCTGAAGCGGCGGCAGGTTGCCGTTTATGGGATGTTGGATATTGACAGGCGACTGATACATACCTTTATTGCAGGTCTGCCAGCGCTCACTGAGTTCGCCCCAGTGTTCCGGCGATGCTTTGCCTTCATAGGACCATTGAATTCCCGCCAGCGCGGGCGTCATCCAGGTTAGCGCCAGCGCCAATAACGCCGTTGAGGTTTTTTTCATCCTGATCTTCCTTCTGTAGGATTGATATCGGCGCTTCATGCGCCGTCCGGTCGGGACGATAAACGCCCAACCAGCACAGGAGAGTATAAAATAGTGCCGGAGAAAAAGTGGCAAAAAAAGCGAAAGCGAGAAGGGACGAAAATAGCGCGCTGCGACAGCATTTCACAGCGCGCGAAGAAGACTTAGCGGCGGACGCCGGTAATACGGCACCATTCCTCTTTTTCCGCTACCGGATCGAGCGTGAAGCGTTCTTCATAGGCTTCACACACGCTTTCCGCCTGGCTGGCGAGAATACCTGACAGACCGAGATAGCCGCCGGATTTAGGCAGCACGCTAATCAACGGCGCCAGCTCACGCAGCGGTCCGGCGAGAATGTTCGCCACTACCACGTCGGCGCTGAGATCGGCCGGCTGCTCGTGGGGCAGATAAAGCGACAGACGATCGGAGACGCCGTTGCGCTCGGCATTATCGCGACTGGCCTGAATAGCCTGCGGATCGATATCGATACCGATAGCCTGCGCCGCGCCGAGCTTCAGCGCCGCGATCGCCAGAATGCCGGAGCCGCAGCCGAAATCGATAACGGTTTTACCTTGCAGATCGAGCCCGTCCAGCCAGCTCAGGCAGAGCGCCGTGGTCGGGTGCGTGCCGGTGCCGAAGGCCAGACCCGGATCGAGCATCACATTCACCGCATCCGGTTCGGGCACGTCGCGCCAGCTGGGGCAGATCCACAAACGCTGACCGAAGCGCATAGGATGAAAGTTCTCCATCCATTCGCGCTCCCAGTCTTTATCTTCGATCTGCTCGATCTTATGGCGGAAGCCTGGACCTAACAGCGGATCCTGCTCCAGCAGGCTGACCACTTCCGCCATATCCGTTTCGGCATCAAACAGGCCGATAGCGTCAGTATCGCCCCACAGACGCGTTTCGCCTGGCAGCGGCTCGAATACCGGCGTGTCATGCGTATCCTGGAAGGTCACCGACACGGCACCCTGTTCCATTAACAGGTCACCCAGCGCTTCCGCATCCGCGCCGGTAGTGTTGATCTTAATTTGTATCCAGGGCATAGCGATTCTCTTTATTCATACAGTGAAGAGGCGTCATCCGGCGCAGGCGCCGAACGACCAAACAGATTACCGATAACAAAGGCCAACAGGCTTAACAGCAGCGCCGGCACAATCGGATGAAAGCCGCCCGGCTCCAGATGCAGCGCTGCCAGCAGCGTATAGGAGGCGGCGCCGACGATCATCGCGCTCAGGGCGCCCGCCGCGTTGGCTTTTTCCCAGTAGAGGCCTAATACCAGCGGCCACAGGAACACTGCTTCCAGCCCGCCGAACGCCAGCAGGTTCAGCCAGATAATCATATCGGGCGGACTCCACGCCGCCAGCAGCAGCAGTAGACCGAGCACCAGCGTAATCATGCCGGACAGACGGCGCAGGCGCAGCTCGTTATTCAGCTGCTGCGGATAAAGGCGTAAATAGAGATCTTTAACGATCGTCGCGGAGGACTGCAACAGCTGCGCGTTGATCGTCGACATGATCGCCGCCATCGGCGCCGCCAGAAAGATCCCGGCGGCAAAAGGCGGCAGCACCGCGAGCATCAGCGTTGGGATCACGCGATCCGGCACTGTCAGATCGGGCAGGATCGCCCGGCCCAGAGCGCCCGCCAGATGCATGCCCAGCATCAGCACCGCTACCACAATGGTGCCGACGACGATGCCGCGATGCACCGCCTTGCTGTCTTTATAGGAGATGCAGCGCACCGCCGTGTGTGGCAGCCCAATCACGCCAAAGCAGACCAGCACCACGAACGAGGAAAGGAAGGTCGGCGTAATAATATTGTCGACGCCCTGTGGGGTCACCAGGCGCGGATCGATTTGTTGAAGTTTGGTGACGGCTGCGTGCATGCCGCCCGCGGCGTGCACCACGGCGAACAGCAGCAGAAAAGTGCCGATCAGCATCACCAGGCCCTGCATCGCATCATTCAGCACGCTGGCGCGGAAGCCGCCGAACGCCGTGTAAAGCGCAATGGTGCCGCCGAAAATCAGCAGGCCGGTATTGTAAGGAATGCCCGCCGCGGTCTCCAGCAGTCTGGCGCCGCCGATAAACTGCACCGTCATCGCGCCGACGAATGCTACCAGCAGGCTGAGGCTGGAAAGCCAGACCAGCAGCGGGCTGCGGTAGCGCGCATAGAGCATGTCGTTGAGCGTGACCGCATGATAACGACGCGCGAGAATAGCGAACTTTTTGCCCAGCACTCCCAGCGACAACCAGACGGCTGGCACCTGAACCATCGCCAGCAGCACCCAGCCGAGACCATACTTATAGGCGGCGCCCGGCCCGCCGATAAACGAGCTGGCGCTGATATAGGTGGTGGTCAGCGTCATCGCCAACACGAAACCGCCCATTGAACGCCCGCCGAGAAAATATTCGTTCAGGAAGTTGCCGGTGCGCCGTTTACGCATGGCGTAGAGGGAGAGAGCGGCGATCAGCAGCAGGTAGCCCAGCAGGGGAAGGATGACTTCAGCTTTCATGATTATCCTCCAGCGGGATATCGCGGAAGACCACGCGGATCATCAGCCAGCAGAGAAAGATAAACAGCAGCGGGGCGAAAAAGCAGGAGAGTTCAAACCAGCGCGGCAGGCCGGTAACGCCGGGCTGCATGCCGCCCAGCCAGGCGCAAAGCGCCCATACCGCCAGATACGCCAGCGCCAGCCAGAAGGACCAGCGGGCCTCGCGGTGTGCCTGGATAAAGCGCGCATCCATAAGAGAGCCTTTCATTATGTGCGAAACCAGAATGAGAAAAGGCCGGACAAGCCGGCCTCAGACAGGGCAACGGGAGAATTACTTCTCCGCCAGACCCAGCTTTTTCTCCAGGTAGTGGATGTTGGTTCCACCGTGCTGGAAGTTTTCGTCTGACATGATCTTCATCTGCAGCTCAACGTTGGTTTTGATGCCGTCGATGATCAGCTCAGCCAGTGCGTTTTTCATGCGGGCAATCGCCACGTCACGGTTTTCACCGTAGGTAATCAGCTTGCCGATCATGGAGTCGTAGTAGGGCGGCACGCTGTAACCGGCATAAATATGCGATTCCCAACGCACGCCAAAACCGCCTGGCGCATGGAAACGGGTAATTTTGCCCGGACTCGGCAGAAAAGTGTTCGGATCTTCCGCATTGATACGGCATTCCACCGCGTGGCCTTTCACCACCACCTCTTCCTGCTTGATAGAAAGCGGCTGGCCTGCTGCGATGCGCAGCTGCTCTTTGATCAAATCCACGCCGGTGATCATCTCGGTAACCGGATGCTCAACCTGAATACGGGTGTTCATCTCGATAAAGTAGAACTCGCCGTTTTCATACAGGAACTCGAAGGTGCCTGCGCCGCGGTAACCGATCTCCACGCACGCCTGGGTACAGCGTTCGCCGATATAGCGACGCATTTCCATGGTAATGCCCGGCGCCGGCGCTTCTTCAACCACTTTCTGGTGACGACGCTGCATAGAGCAGTCGCGTTCCGCCAGATAGATGGCGTTGCCCTGACCGTCCGCCAACACCTGAATCTCGATGTGGCGCGGGTTTTCAAGGTACTTCTCCATGTAGACCATGTCGTTGTTGAAAGCGGCTTTCGCTTCCGCACGGGTCATGTTAATGGAGTTTTCCAGCTCTTTATCGCTGCGAACGACGCGCATACCGCGCCCGCCGCCGCCGCCGGAGGCTTTGATAATTACCGGATAGCCGATGCGCTTGGCGATGGCGCGGTTCTTATCCATATCGTCGCCCAGCGGACCGTCAGAACCCGGCACGCAAGGCACGCCCGCTTTTTTCATCGCGTTGATTGCAGAAACTTTGTCGCCCATCAGGCGAATCGTTTCGGCACGCGGACCGATGAAAATAAAGCCGGAACGCTCTACCTGCTCGGCAAAGTCGGCGTTTTCAGACAGGAAGCCGTAGCCTGGGTGAATCGCCACCGCGCCGGTGATTTCCGCTGCGGAGATCAGCGCCGGAATGTTCAGGTAGCTTTTAACTGAGGGCGCCGGACCGATACATACGGTCTCGTCCGCCAGCAGCACATGTTTCAGATCGCGATCCGCCGTAGAGTGTACCGCAACGGTTTTGATGCCCAGTTCTTTACAGGCACGCAAAATGCGCAGAGCGATCTCACCGCGGTTAGCAATAACAATTTTATCCAGCATGGTGCGCCTCGTTATTCGATGACGACCAGCGGCTCGTCAAACTCAACAGGTTGACCGCTTTCGACCAGGATAGCTTTAACCACGCCCGCCTTGTCTGCTTCGATCTGGTTCATCATCTTCATGGCTTCAACGATGCACAGGGTATCGCCGATATTCACTTTCTGACCGACTTCGACAAACGCTTTCGCATCCGGGCTCGGCGTACGATAGAAGGTGCCGACCATCGGAGAGCGCACGATGTGGCCGCTCAGTTCCGCAGCGACAGGCGCTTCGATCGCTGGCGCAGCGGCAGGCGCTACAGCGGTAGCCAGAGCAGGCTGCGGAGCTGGCGCGGCGTAAGCCTGTTGCATCATCGGATAAGCGGGAGCTGCAGGTGCGCGGCTGATGCGAACGGATTCCTCGCCTTCAGAGATTTCAAGTTCGGCGATACCGGATTCTTCAACCAGTTCGATCAGTTTTTTAATCTTACGAATATCCATGAGTGTGGGTCCGTACTCTATTTAATTTGATTTGACAGGCGTTTTACTGCCGTTTGTAAAGCCCAGGTGTAACCGTCGACGCCAAGTCCACAGATTACGCCGGCAGCAATATCAGAAAGCCAGGAATGGTGGCGAAAGGGCTCGCGGGCATGTACGTTGGTGATATGCACCTCGATAAAAGGGATATCTACCGCCAGCAATGCATCGCGCAGCGCTACGCTGGTATGCGTAAAGGCCGCCGGGTTAATGACGATATAATCGACATTGCCTCTCGCCTCATGAATACGCTCAATCAGAACGTGTTCTGCATTCGACTGCAAATGGCTGAGTTTCACATTCAACGCGCTGGCCTGCGATGTCAGATCGTCAACGATCCCGGTCAGCGTGCTGCGCCCATATTTTTCCGGTTCGCGCGTCCCCAGTAAATTGAGGTTCGGACCGTTCAAGAGCAGAATATGAAAATCGTGCGCCATTTTGCTGCTATCTCCTGCAATAATTGAGGCATCGCGTAAAATACCTCGTGAGAAGCTATTTGTCACCTTTCTGGAGGCGAAAAATAGCCCGTCACTGCAACCGAAGCTGGGCATTATAATGATTTCGTTGCTTTTCGCAGCTAAATACTGGTCTTATCTGCGAAGTTTATCAACCACGGTTAATGAAAGATTTAGTTAAACAGTATGGATATGTGGGATGCGGCACAGATCGCGCCGCTATTTTACAAACCAGCGCCAAAACTTTTTATAGCGCCAGGCGAGCAGGATAAGCGCCAAAAGCGCATAGATCAGCGGCTGCGGAGAAAGAACTTTTACCGACCAGATATAGTGAACCGGCGCGAGGATCGCCACCAGATAAATCATATTGTGCAGAGTTTGCCAGCGGCGTCCCAGTTTTCGCTGCGCCTTCTGGAAAGAAGTGAGCGCCAGCGCCAGCAACGTCAGCCAGCTGATAATCCCCAGCGTCAGATAAGGACGTGAAATCAGTTCCGATCCCAGCAGTCGCAGATTGTTAAGGCCCAGCTCCAACAGCGAATAGCTCAGCAGATGCAGCGTCGCCCAGGCGAAACACCACAGCCCCAACAGGCGGCGCACCCGAATCAGCAGCGGCTGGCGTCCATAGCGCGCCAGCGGCGAAACCAGCAGGGTGGCGAGCAGGAACTTCAGCGCCATGCGGCCGGTAAAGTGCTGAATATCTTTCGCCGGGTCGGCGCTAAAGCCGGTACCCTGCAGCACGGCGAAAATCAGCCACAATAAGGGCAACAGTCCCGCCAGATGCAGCAGGACTTTCAGGCCGGTTATCTGTTTTAACGTCAGACGCACTCAGAAATTCTCCCGCAAATCGAGCCCGCGATAGAGCGACGCCACCTGGTCGCCATAGCCGTTGAACAGCAATGTCGGCTGGCGATCGACATTCAGAATGCCGCCGGCGCCGATAAAGCGTTCGGTCGCCTGCGACCAGCGCGGATGATCCACATGCGGATTCACATTGGCGAAAAAGCCATACTCATCCGGCGCCAGCTGATTCCAGGTGGTCGGCGGACGATCGCGCGTCAGCTTAATGTGCACGATCGATTTGATGCCCTTAAAGCCATATTTCCACGGTACCGTCAGACGGACAGGCGCGCCGTTTTGCGGCGGCAGCGCTTTGCCATAAACGCCGGTAGAAAGCAGGGTCAACGGATGCATCGCCTCATCCAGACGCAGCCCTTCGACATAGGGATAATCCAGCCCGCCGCCAATAAAACGATCCTTCTGGCCAGGCATCTGATCAGGGGCATATACCGTCTGGAAAGCGACAAAACGCGCATTGCTGGTGGGCTCGGCGGCTTTCAGCAACTGGCCCAGCTCAAAGCCGACCCAGGGGATCACCATCGACCAGGCTTCCACGCAGCGCATGCGGTAGATACGCTGCTGCTGCGGAAAGCGCTTGAAAATATCATCCATATCGAGCGTAAGCGGCCTGGCGACCTCGCCGTCGATGCGGATCTTCCAGTCATCCGTTTTCAGGCTGCCAGCGTTGGCGGCCGGATCGGCTTTATCGAGCCCTAACTCATAGAAATTGTTATAACCGCTGACTTTATCTTCCGGCGTGAGCGGCAGGGAGGATTGCCAGGCTTCCGGTTTGCTGAAATCGAGCGGACGGCCCGCTGGCGCAGGTGGTCGATCGTTGCCCTTGAACCAGGAAAGTACATCGGCGCGTGCGGCGCCAGGGACGGTAAGCGCCGCGGCGCTTAAACCGAGCGCCTTCAAAATCTGTCGGCGCTGCTGATGGAAAATCGTTTCGGGTGTGATATCAGCTTCAGTGAGCTTAGTGACCGGCTTCATAACGCGACTCCTGTGCAATCTCCCTGCGGCGCGGCAGGGAGCAGATAAGTAAGCATGCAGCAAAAAGTCGGACCGGGACGATTTTTCACATTAAAATGTGAAATTTCCTGGCGCTTATCCCTAAGTCACTTTCACCAGCGTACGTCCGGTGACTTCATTATTTAGCAGACGGCGAGCGGCGTCTGCGGCGTCGCTCAGCGCCACTTCCACCGTCGCCTGCTGATAAAAGCTGGCGGGAACGGTTTTCACCAGTCGTTTCCAGGCTTCAAGACGGCGCGGCGTCGGCGTTTGCACCGAATCGACGCCCTGCAGGCGCACGTTGCGCAGAATAAACGGCATCACCGAGGTTGGCAGCGCAAAGCCGCCCGCCAGACCGCAGGCGGCGACAACGCCGGAGTAGTGCATCTGCGCCAGTACGCTGGCCAGCACTTTGTCGCCGACAGTATCGATGGCCCCTGCCCAGCGCTGTTTTTCCAACGGACGACTGTCGCTGCTGAACTCGCTGCGCGGCAGCACGTTAGCGGCGCCCAACTGACGCAGATAATCGCCGTTGCTTTCCCGTCCGCTGACTGCCGTCACCTGATAACCCAGCGCGTTCAGCAGGGCGACGGCGGTGCTGCCGACGCCGCCGCTGGCGCCGGTCACCAGCACGTCGCCTTTATCGGGCGTCACGCCGCCTTCTTCCAGCGCCATGACGCACAGCATCGCAGTGAAGCCGGCGGTGCCCAAAATCATTGCCTGGCGCTCGCTTAATCCTTCCGGCAGCGGCACCAGCCAGTCGCCGTTAACGCGCGCCTGTTCCGCCAGCCCGCCCCAGTGCGTTTCTCCCACGCCGAAGCCGGTCAGCACCACCTGCTGCCCGACATGAAAACGCGGATCTTCGCTGTGGCGCACCGTACCGGCAAAATCGATGCCGGGCACCATCGGGAACTGGCGAATGATTTTGCCTTTGCCCGTAATCGCAAGTGCGTCTTTATAGTTGATGCCTGACCAGTTAACATCCACGGTCACGTTACCTGCCGGCAGCTGCTCTGGTGAAATGTCGCGTAATACCGTCTGGTATACGCCGTCAGTTTGTTCTATCAGTAAAGCCTGCATGAGATTCTCCTGAATTTGATTTTCGTTGGTAACGACCGGGTCTCTGGCAACTATACTCGCCGGAGGGTCACAGAGGCTGACCAGCCGCAAATAAACCGCGGACGTTTGCGGTTATTTAACGTTGCCGGCATGAAAAGTTTTAGATCACTAACAATCTGGCACCCGCTTCTGAACGTCAATGGCGTGGTCATAACCGCAGTGAAAAAGGCACAGGGATGCGATTAACCACAAAACTGTCAGCGTTTGTCACGCTGCTTATCACTCTGGCAATGGTATTAATGCTCGTCGGCTGCGCGCTAAGTTTTTTCTGGCTGCGCAGCGAGCGCGTGGAAAGACAGGTGCAGTCGCTGATGACGGAGGTCGATCAGGCGCTGTTGACGAAAAGCGTCGCCGAGCTGAAGCCGTGGCTACAACGTATCATGCCGCTAATGGATATCGAACAGCTGCAGATCCGCAACCAGCAGGATGTGATTCTCAATCTTTCTCGCCATCAATATCCGCTCATCGAGGACGAGCCCAATCGCTTCCGCCGTTACGATTTGGCGATGCTGCATCAGCAGGGCTGGACGATGCGCGTGGAGCTGCTCGACCCGGCCAATACCTGGTTTCGTTCCTATATTGGTTCCTCTACGCTGGTCGTGGTGTTGCTGGTGGCGACGATCATGATGCTGCTGCTGCTGCCCACGCATCGCTGGCTGTGGCGACAGTTAAAAGGGATGGAAAGCCTGGAAATGCGCGCCGAAAGGATTATTGAGGGCGAGCGCCGCGGCATCGGACGCGGCAACGTCAATGAATGGCCGCCGAAAGCGTCGACCGCGCTCGATCTGCTGCTGGACGATCTCCATGAAGCGCGCGAGCAGCGCACCCGCATCGACACCTTAATCCGCGCCTTTACCGCGCAGGACGCCACGACCGGCCTCAATAATCGGCTCTTTTTCGATAATCAGCTGGCGACGCTGCTGGAAGATCAGGAAAACGTCGGCACGCATGGCGTGGTGATGATGATCCGCCTGCCCGATTTTGACAGCCTGAGCGAGAAGTGGGGGCACGCGCCGGTGAAAGAGTATCTGTTTGCGCTGGTGAACATGCTCTCTACCTTTGTGATGCGCTATCCTGGCGCACTGCTGGCGCGCTACTTCCGCAGCGACTTTATGGTGTTGCTGCCCCATCGCACGTTAAAAGAGGCTGACGGCATTGCCGCCCAGCTGATCAAAGCGGTGGACGCGCTGCCGCCGACGGCGATGATCGATCGGCAAAATATGATGCATATCGGCATCAGCGCCTGGCGCAGCGGGCAGACCACGCAGCAGGTCATGGAGAGCGTAGAACAGGCGACGCGCCACGCCTCATTGCAGGGCGGCAACACCTGGGTCACCGGTGAAGGAACGGACAGCGACGGCGGACGCGGCAGCGTAAAATGGCGCACGCTGCTGGAGCATACCCTGAAGCGCGGCGGTCCAAGGCTTTATCAGAAGCCCGCCGTTCTGCGCGACGGACGCGTGCATCACCGCGAAATGCTGCCGCGCATTTACGATGGCGAAAAAGAGCTGCTGGCCGCGGAGTTTATGCCGCTGGTGCAGCAGATGGGGCTGGCGGAGGCGTATGACCGCCAGCTGATGCAGCGTATCCTGACGCTCTCCGCCTGCTGGCCGCAGGAGACGCTGGCGGTGCCTATTACGATTGACTCTCTATTGCAGCCCGGCTTCCAGCGCACCCTGCGTGATATGCTGTTGCAGTGTACAAAATCGCAGCGACAGCGTTTTTTATTTGAACTTGCAGAGGCGGAAGTGTGTCAACACTTCAATCGATTACAGCCGGCGCTGCGTTTATTGAAAGGCTTCGGCTGTCGCCTGGCGGTCAATCAGGCGGGTCTGACGGTGGTCAGCACCGCCTATATCACCCTGGCGGGCGTGGAGCTGATCAAGCTCCATCCGAGCCTGGTGCGCAACATCGATCGCCGTACGGAAAACCAGCTGTTTGCGAAAAGCCTGCTGGAAGTGTGCCGCATGACGCCGACGCAGGTATTCGCCGCGGGCGTCAGAACGCGCGACGAATGGCAAACGCTTTCAGCGCTGGGCGTGGCGGGCGGCCAGGGGGATTTTTTTTCAACTTCGCAGCTGGTGAACGGCAATGTGAAAAAATATTCTCAAAGAGTTCGGGTTTAACCGATGATTTGACATAATAGCGCGCGGTTTTGCAGCCGGCGGCTGTTTGCGGCGCGCAGGCGCCGTGGAAATTAAATGTTAGATTTTATAACTGTTATGTCCGCTTACCAGCCCGATTTCGTGGGCATTTAGCTGGTTTTACAGCTGAATATTGTTGCCTCGCTTCGGCGATCTGGTAACAAGCGCGAGATAGCGTGATTTTTCACCGAAGTAGAACGTTTTTGCGCCTTGTGGCGGCTTCGCGTGGTTGGTAAAGTAAGCGGATTTTATTTTCCGCCCCCAGCTTGCAGGATTATCCTTTAGTATGTTTAAAAAATTTCGTGGCATGTTTTCCAACGACTTGTCCATTGACCTGGGTACTGCGAATACCCTGATTTACGTCAAAGGCCAGGGCATCGTGCTGAATGAGCCCTCCGTCGTTGCCATCCGTCAGGATCGTGCCGGCTCCCCAAAGAGCGTAGCGGCAGTCGGTCATGACGCAAAACAGATGCTTGGTCGTACGCCGGGCAATATTGCCGCTATTCGCCCAATGAAAGACGGCGTTATCGCCGATTTCTTCGTTACCGAAAAAATGCTGCAGCACTTTATTAAGCAGGTGCACAGCAACAGCTTTATGCGTCCCAGCCCGCGCGTGCTGGTATGCGTACCCGTCGGCGCCACCCAGGTTGAGCGCCGCGCAATCCGCGAATCCGCTCAGGGCGCAGGCGCGCGCGAAGTGTTCCTGATCGAAGAACCGATGGCCGCGGCAATTGGCGCAGGCCTGCCGGTGTCTGAAGCGACCGGCTCTATGGTTGTGGATATCGGCGGCGGCACCACCGAAGTGGCGGTCATCTCTCTGAACGGCGTGGTCTATTCTTCATCTGTCCGCATCGGCGGCGATCGTTTCGATGAAGCGATTATCAATTATGTACGCCGTAACTACGGCTCGCTGATCGGCGAAGCGACCGCCGAACGCATCAAGCATGAGATCGGCTCCGCCTATCCGGGCGACGAGGTGCGCGAGATCGAGGTGCGCGGACGTAACCTGGCTGAAGGCGTGCCGCGCGGCTTTACGCTCAACTCCAATGAGATTCTGGAAGCCCTGCAGGAGCCGCTGACCGGCATCGTCAGCGCGGTGATGGTGGCGCTGGAGCAGTGTCCGCCAGAACTGGCCTCTGATATTTCAGAACGCGGAATGGTGCTGACCGGCGGCGGCGCGCTGCTGCGCAACCTTGACCGTCTGTTGATGGAAGAGACCGGCATTCCGGTAGTAGTGGCTGAAGATCCGCTAACCTGCGTCGCGCGCGGCGGCGGCAAAGCGTTGGAAATGATCGACATGCACGGCGGCGATTTGTTCAGCGAAGAATAATCTGCCAGAAGGGAGCGCCAGGCGCAGGCCGCGCTCCCTTTTCATGATGTCGGGGAATACGCAGAGTTTATGAAGCCAATTTTCAGCAGGGGACCCTCCCTGCAGCTCCGCCTTTTTCTGGCGGTTATCGTGGCAATCGGCATCATCGTCGCCGACAGCCGCGTGGGTTCGTTTACCCAAATCCGTAACTATATGGACACGGCGGTTAGTCCATTCTATTTCCTGGCCAACGGGCCACGACAAATTCTGGACAGCGTTGCTGAAACGCTGGCCTCTCGCCAGCAGCTGGAACAGGAAAATAAAGCGCTGCAGCGCGAACTCTTTCTGAAAAATAGCGAGCTGCTGATGCTGGGACAATACCGGCAGGAAAACGCGCGCCTGCGCGAGCTCTTAGGGTCGCCGCTGCGTCAGGATGAGCAGAAGATGGTGACGCAGGTTATCTCTACCGGCACCGATCCTTATACCGATCAGGTGGTCATCGATAAGGGCAGCCTCAACGGCGTTTACGAAGGTCAGCCGGTGATCAGTGATAAAGGTGTCGTCGGGCAGGTCATTGCAGTGGGTCAAATGACCAGCCGCGTGCTGCTGATTTGCGATGCGTCCCATGCGCTGCCGATCCAGGTGCTGCGTAACGATATTCGCGTCATCGCCGCCGGCAACGGCTGTACCGAAGATTTGCAGCTGGAGCATCTGCCGGGCAATACCGATATTCGCGTCGGCGACGTGCTGGTGACTTCCGGCCTGGGCGGTCGTTTCCCGGAAGGCTACCCGGTCGGCGTGGTCTCGTCGGTGAAAGTGGACACGCAGCGCGCCTATACGGTGATTCAGGCGCGTCCGACGGCAGGCCTGCAGCGTCTGCGCTATCTGCTGCTGCTGTGGGGCGCGGATCGCAACGGCGATCTGCCGATGGCGCCGGATGAAGTGCATCGGGTAGCCAACGAACGTCTGATGCAAATGATGCCGCAAGTGTTGCCGCCAGCGGGCGAAATGGGGCCGCCTGCGCCGTCTGAAGCGGGAGCGGCATCGCCCGCAGCGCCTGCGGTCAGTCGACCGACGGGCAGCAACCCGCCTGCCGGCGACCGTCCCGCCGCACAGGGAGGCCAGCCTTGAGCCGCTATCGCAGTCATGGCCGCTGGGTTATCTGGCTCTCCTTCCTGGTCGCGCTGGTGCTGCAAATCATGCCATGGCCGGACGATCTCTATATGTTCCGGCCCTCCTGGCTGCTGTTGATTCTGATTTACTGGCTGCTGGCGCTGCCGCATCGGGTAAGCGTCGGCACCGGCTTCGTGATGGGCGCCATTATGGACCTCATCTCTGGCTCGACGCTGGGGGTGCGCGCGCTGGCGCTCAGCATCATCGCTTATCTGGTGGCGTTCAAATTCCAGCTGTTCCGCAATCTGGCATTATGGCAGCAGGCCCTGATGGTAATGGTGCTCTCGCTGGCGATGAATGTGATTGTGTTCTGGGCCGAATTTTTAGTAATTAATATCTCGTTCCGCCCGGAGATTTTCTGGAGCAGCGTTATAGACGGTATTTTGTGGCCCTGGCTATTCTTATTGATGAGAAAGATTCGTCGACAATTCGCTGTTCAATAAGGACAACTATGTTATCCCTTTATCTTGCCTCCGGTTCGCCGCGCCGTCGCGAACTGCTGACGCAGCTTGGCCTGCATTTTGAGCGTGTCATTACCGACGTTGAAGAGTTGCGCCGCGAAGAAGAGAGCGCGCAGCATTATGTGCGTCGTCTGGCGCGGGAAAAGGCGCTGGCGGGCGTGGCGGTCGCGCCGCAGGATCTGCCGGTGCTGGGCGCGGATACCATCGTGGTGCTGAACGGCGAAGTGCTGGAAAAACCGCGCGATGCGGCGCACGCGGCGGAAATGCTGACGCGCCTGTCGGGCAAAACCCATCAGGTCATGACCGCGGTGGCGCTTGCCGATCGTCAGCGCGAGCTGGATTGTCTGGTGCTGACCGACGTCACCTTTCGTCTGCTGACGCCGCAGGATATCAGCGATTACATCGCCAGCGGCGAACCGATGGATAAGGCTGGCGCTTACGGCATTCAGGGGCTTGGCGGCAATTTTGTCAGGAAAATTAACGGAAGCTATCACGCAGTGGTTGGCCTGCCGCTGGTGGAAACCAGCGAGTTGTTCAGTCATTTCCAGTCATTGCGTGAGGTGGGTGAGAGGACATGATGACGGCTGAGCTACTGGTTAACGTTACGCCATCGGAAACGCGCGTAGCTTATATTGACGGCGGTATCCTGCAAGAAATCCATATCGAACGCGAAGCGAAGCGCGGCATCGTCGGCAACATCTATAAAGGCCGCGTCAGTCGCGTTCTGCCGGGCATGCAGGCTGCCTTTGTCGATATTGGCCTGGATAAAGCCGCCTTCCTGCACGCCTCCGATATTATGCCGCATACCGAATGCGTGGCGGGCGAAGAACAGAAGAACTTCAGCGTCAGGGATATCGCCGAACTGGTGCGCCAGGGGCAGGATCTGATGGTGCAGGTGGTAAAAGATCCTCTGGGTACCAAGGGCGCGCGTCTGACTACCGATATTACGCTGCCTTCGCGCTACCTGGTCTTTATGCCGGGCGCCTCGCACGTTGGCGTTTCGCAGCGCATTGAAAGCGAAGCGGAGCGCGATCGCCTGAAGGCAGTGGTCTCCGCTTATTGCGACGAGCAGGGCGGATTCATTATCCGCACTGCCGCAGAAGGGATCGGTGAAGAGGAGCTGGCCCAGGACGCGGCGTTTCTGAAGCGCCTGTGGACCAAGGTGATGGAGCGCAAAAAGCGCAACAAGACCCGCTGCCGTCTTTATGGCGAACTGGCGCTGGCACAGCGCGTACTGCGCGATTTCGCCGGCGCCGCGCTCGATCGCATCCGCGTCGATTCGCGCCTGACCTATGAATTGCTGCTGGAATTCACTTCCGAATATATGCCGGAAATGACCGCTAAGCTGGAGCACTACAGCGGCAAGCAGCCAATCTTCGATCTCTACGACGTAGAGAACGAAATTCAGCGCTCGCTCGATCGCAAGGTTGAGCTAAAGTCGGGCGGCTACCTGATTATCGACCAGACCGAAGCGATGACCACCATCGATATCAATACCGGCGCCTTTGTCGGCCATCGCAACCTGGACGAAACCATCTTCAATACCAATATTGAAGCGACGCAGGCGATCGCCCGGCAGCTGCGTCTGCGCAATCTGGGCGGCATTATCATTATCGACTTTATCGATATGAATAATGAGGAGCATCGCCGTCGGGTGCTGCATTCGCTGGAGAGTGCGCTGAGCAAAGATCGGGTGAAAACCAGCATCAACGGTTTCTCCGCGCTGGGACTGGTGGAGATGACGCGCAAGCGCACCCGCGAAAGCATCGAGCATGTGCTGTGTCAGGACTGCCCGGTCTGTAAAGGGCGCGGCACGCTGAAAACCGTTGAAACCGTCTGCTATGAAATTATGCGCGAGATAGTGCGCGTGCATCACGCCTACGACTCCGATCGTTTTCTGGTCTACGTCTCTCCGACCGTTGGCGAAGCGCTGAAAAGTGAAGAATCGCATGCGTTGGCCGAGGTGGAGCTGTTTGTCGGCAAGCAGGTGAAAGTGCAGATCGAGCCGCTCTATACCCAGGAGCAGTTCGACGTCGTGATGATGTAAAATCGGGTTAAGATTTTGGCCCGCATTTGCGGTTTCTCTCCGGTCAAGCGCTAAAAATGCGCGCCTGTTTCAGGTAAACTGCATCTGATTTGCTTCTCCTGCTGTTGCTGCAAAGGCACATTCGGGAATGTGAGCCAGCTTATTCATCCGTTCAGTTTGCGCAAGACAAGGAGAGGTGTGTGAGGCAACTGCCCAGGATCCTGTTACTTACAGGCGCAGCGGTGATCGTCATCGTTGCGCTACTGGTCAGTGGTTTGCGGCTGGTCATGCCGCATATCGATCGCCACCGCGACACGCTGCTTGACGCCGTCTCCTCGGCGACCGGTTTAAAAGTCGATGCCGCCTCGCTCCAGGGACGCTGGGAAAACTTCGGCCCGACGCTGGACGCGCGCCAGTTGACGGTGGCGCTGCCTGACGGCGGCTCGCTCAATATCGGCCGCGTTACGCTGGCGCTGGATGTCTGGCAGTCCCTGCTGCATGCCCGCTGGCAGTTCCGTGAATTAACCTTCTGGCAACTCGATCTCGACAGCCGCTCTCCGCTGATCAGTAACGACGCCGCCAATCACAACCTTAAAGCGGGTCAGATTAACGATCTCTTCCTGCGCCAGTTCGACCATTTCGACTTGCGCGACAGCCGCATCCGTTTCCAGACGCTTTCGGGACAGCGAGCCGAGCTGGCGATCCCGCGCCTGAGCTGGCTGAATGAAAAAGCGCGTCACCGCGCGGAGGGGGAGGTCAGTCTTTCCAGCTTTACCGGGCAGCACGGTGTGGTGCAGGTGCGGCTCGATCTGCGCGATGAGAATGGCCTGCTGAACAATGGTCGCATCTGGCTGCAGGCGGACGATGTGGACGTTAAACCCTGGCTGGGACAGTGGATGCGTGACAATACCACGCTGCAGCGCGCCCGGTTCAGCCTGGCGGCCTGGCTGAGCCTGAAAGAGGGTGAAATTTACGACGGCGATGTCTGGCTTAAACAGGGCGGCGCGCACTGGCAGGGCGATAAGCGTCCGCACCGCCTGGAGGTGGATAACCTTGGGCTGCATCTGGCGCGCTGGCGCAGTGGCTGGACCGTTACCGTACCGCAAAACAACCTGCGCACCGACGGCGAACCCTGGCCGAAAGGGCATTTCGCTCTCGCGTGGCAGCCAGCTCAGGGCGACGCGCCCGGACCGGAGAGCGAAGAGGAGCTGCGCGTTCGCGCTACCGGGCTGAATTTACAGCGGCTCGAACCGTTAATCCCGCTTTTTTCCCGCCTTTCGCCGCAGATGCTGGAGAACTGGCGTACCCTGCATCCGCAGGGTGAAATTGATGCGCTGGCGCTTGATGTCCCGCTGCGTCAGCCGGATCAAACCCGTTTTCAGGCGCGCTGGCGTGATATGAGCTGGCAGCATTGGCAGCTGCTGCCCGGCGCGCAGCACGTGACGGGCGCGCTGAATGGCAGCCTGGCCGACGGCCGCCTTGATATTCGCGTTAACGATGCGGTGATGCCTTACGGCACCATGTTCCGCGCGCCGCTGGAGATTGCGCAGGCGAGCGGTACGCTGAGCTGGCAGCACAGCAAAAACGCGCTGGCGCTGCAGGGACGAGATCTTGATATACAGGCCCGATCGCTTTGGGCCAGAGGCGATTTCAGCTACCGTCAGGCAACGGGCCAGGCGCCGCGGCTCGATATTCTGGCCGGGATTAACGTCACTAACGCGGGCGACGCCTGGCGCTATTTCCCTGAGCCGCTGATGGGCACTGGCTTAACCAACTATCTCAGCGGCGCTATCAAAGGCGGGCAGGTTTCCAATGCCACGTTGCTGTTCGCGGGCAACCCGAAACTTTTCCCTTTCCGCCATAACGACGGCATGTTTGAAGTCTGGGTGCCGCTGCGCAACGCCAGCTACGCCTTCCAGCCTGGCTGGCCGTCGATTGATAAGCTTGATATCGATCTCGATTTTGTTAACGACAGCCTGTGGATGAAGGCGCAGCAAGCGATGTTGGGCAAGGTGCAGGCGAACAACGTCAGCGCGGTGATACCAGACTATCTGAAAGAGAAGCTGTTGATTAACGGCGATCTGCGCGGCGAGGCGGCCGATATCCGCGACTATTTTAATCAGACGCCGCTGCGCTCGTCGCTGGGCGCAGCGCTGGATGAACTGCAGCTGGGCGGTCAGACCGGCGGCCACCTGAAGCTGGATATTCCGCTGGACGGCCAGTTGGTTCATGCGCGCGGCGACGTGCAGCTTAAAGATAACTCACTGTTCGTTGCGCCGCTGAATACCCGGCTTACCGGCTTAAACGGCAGCTTTACCTACGACAACGGCAACCTGCGCAGCGATACCCTGGAGGCTAACTGGTTCGGTCAGCCGATCAACGTCGATTTTCATACGGAGGAGCAGCCGCAGTCGTATCAGATTGGCGTTAACCTGGCGGCCGACTGGCAGGTTAACCGACTCTCTCCTTTGCCGGCTGGCGTCAGCCAGCAGCTGAGCGGCAAACTTCCCTGGCAGGGTGACGTGGCGATCACGTTGCCGCACGGCGGCGGTGCGAATTACAAAATCAACCTCTCCGGCGATCTAAAAGATGTAAGCAGTCACTTACCTGCGCCGCTCGATAAGATGCGCGGCAGCGCAATGCCGCTGAAAGCAAGCGTGACGGGCGATCTGCGCCATTTCGATCTGGAAGGCGCTGTGGCGAATCATCACCGCTTTAACAGCCGTTGGCTGCTGGGCAAAGCGTTGCGTCTCGATCGCGGCATCTGGCTGAATGATGCGCGCGCCACGCCGACGCTGCCTGAAACGCGCGGCATGGTGCTGAACCTGCCGCCGCTTGACGGCGACAGCTGGCTGAAGCTGTTGATGGCGAAAGAGGGCTCGTCACAGAACGAGGCGAAGAAAAAGCCGGGCAAAGAAAGCGTGCCGGCGGAAGGCCCAAGCAAAAACGCGCTGCCGGGGGAAATTACGCTCAGTACGCCCGCGCTTCAGCTGGCGGGCCAGCAGTGGCACGATACTGCGGTTACGCTGCGTCAGCAGATGGCGGGCGGCATGCAGGCCGAGGCGAAAGGGCGCGAAATCAGCGGTAGGCTCGATATGCCTGCCAGCGGACCGTGGCGCGCGCATCTCGCCTGGCTCTATTACAACCCGGTATGGCCAAAAAGCGATGGCGGAGCCTCATCTCCATTACCGCAGCAGAGCGGCGACATCAATTTCGCCAGCTGGCCCGCGCTACAACTGATCTGCGACGACTGTTGGCTGCGTGGTCAGAAGTTTGGCCGCATGCAGGCGAACCTGACGCCGCGCGGGGATACGTTAGCGCTTACTAATGGCGTGGTGGATACCGGCAGTTCGCGCCTGGAGGTCAACGGCGAGTGGGTAAACCGGCCTGACGACCAGCGCACCTCGCTGAAAGGGAAACTGAGCGGCAAGAATATTAACAACGCCACCAACTGGTTTGGCGTCAACACCCCGCTGCGCGACGCCTCTTTTATGCTGGATTACGACCTGCACTGGCGCGCCGCGCCGTGGCAGCCTTCGGAATCTTCATTGAGCGGCGTGCTGAAAACCCACTTCGGCAAGGGACAGATCGCTGACGTCAGCAGTGGCCGGGCCGGACAGCTGCTGCGGCTGGTCAGCTTCGATGCGCTGCTGCGCAAACTGCGTTTCGATTTCAGCGACACTTTTAGCGAAGGGTTCTGGTTCGACTCTATTAACGGCACGGCGTGGATCAAAGATGGCGTCATGCAGACCGATAATCTGCTGGTGGATGGGCTGGAGGCGGATATCGCCATGCAGGGCCAGCTTGACCTGGTGCAGCGGCAGATCGATATGGAGGCGGTAGTGGCGCCGGAAATCTCCGCATCGGTCGGCGTGGCGACCGCTTTTGCGATTAACCCGGTGGTTGGCGCGGCGGTATTCGCCGCCAGTAAAGTGCTCGGCCCGCTGTGGAATAAAATTTCCCTGTTGCGCTATCACATCAGCGGCCCGATAGATAAGCCGGAAATTAATGAGGTATTGCGTAAGCCGCGTGAAAAGAGCGAGAAGTGAATTTGACGCCGCAGGGGAATTACCGCAGGCTATAGCAATAATGTCACACAACGAGTGAGAAACGATGAGTCTGAATCTGGTAAGTGAGCAATTGCTAACTGCGAACAACATCAATCAGCAGGATCTGTTCACCCTGCTTGGGCAGCTTTCAGAACGTCGTCTGGATTATGCCGATCTCTACTTCCAGTCCAGCTATCATGAATCCTGGGTGCTGGAAGACCGCATTATTAAAGATGGCTCCTGGAATATCGACCAGGGCGTCGGCGTGCGCGCCGTCAGCGGCGAAAAAACCGGCTTCGCCTATGCCGATCAAATCACGCTGACTGCGTTGCAGCTAAGCGCACAGGCGGCGCGTAGCATCGTGCGTGAACAGGGCGATGGGCGGGCGCAGGCGCTGGCGGCGGTCAACCATCGCGCGCTTTACCCAATGAACGATCCGCTGCAAAGCCTGGCGCGCGAAGAGAAAATCGCCCTGCTGCACCGGGTGGACAGCGCAGCGCGCGCGGCGGACAAACGCGTGCAGGAAGTGAGCGCCAGCCTGACCGGCGTCTATGAGCTGGTGCTGGTGGCGGCTACCGATGGCACGCTGGCGGCGGACGTGCGTCCGCTGGTGCGGTTGTCGGTCAGCGTATTAGTCGAAGAAGACGGCAAGCGCGAGCGCGGCTCCAGCGGCGGCGGCGGGCGCACCGGCTACGATTTCTTCCTGGCGGATGAAGCGGGCGAAGTGCGCGCGGAGCGCTGGGCGCGCGAAGCGGTGCGCATGGCGCTGGTAAACCTTTCCGCCGTGGCGGCGCCGGCAGGCTCTATCCCGGTGGTGCTGGGCGCAGGCTGGCCGGGTGTGTTGTTGCATGAAGCGGTGGGCCACGGTCTGGAAGGCGACTTCAACCGTCGCGGCACCTCGATGTTCAGCGGTCAGATGGGCAAGCAGGTCGCTTCCGAACTTTGTACGGTCGTGGATGACGGCACCATCAGCGGCCTGCGCGGTTCGCTGGCGATCGATGATGAAGGCGTGCCGGGACAGTACAACGTGCTGATCGAAAACGGCGTGTTGAAAGGCTATATGCAGGATAAGCTTAACGCGCGTCTGATGGGCGTCGCGCCGACCGGCAACGGAAGACGTGAATCCTACGCGCATCTGCCGATGCCGCGCATGACCAATACCTATATGCTGGCCGGACAGTCCACGCCGCAGGAAATTATCGAAAGCGTCGAATATGGCCTCTATGCGCCAAACTTCGGCGGCGGTCAGGTGGATATCACCTCCGGCAAATTTGTCTTCTCAACCTCAGAAGCCTATCTGATTGAGAAGGGCAAGGTAACCCGTCCGGTAAAAGGCGCCACGCTGATTGGTTCCGGTATTGAAGCAATGCAGCAGATCTCAATGGTCGGCAACGATCTGGCGCTGGATAAAGGCGTCGGCGTCTGCGGTAAAGAAGGACAAAGTCTGCCGGTCGGCGTCGGCCAGCCAACGCTGAAGCTGGATCGCCTGACCGTCGGCGGCACCGCCTGATCATGCTATTGCCCCTGGCGGCTTTGACGTCAGGGGGACTACGCACCGCTCTCGCGGTGCTCCTGATAAATCTGCGCCACCTTCTTAAACCAGGCGCTAAGATAGTCGATACACACCTGCACCTTTAACGGCAGCTTATCTTTCTGGGTATAAAGCGCATAGACCGGACGCGGATCGGACTGATAGCGGCTGAAAAGAATCTCCACCTCGCCCGCCTTAATCTCCTCAATCACCCACATCAATGGCACGTAAGCGATGCCGCAGCCCGCTTTTAGCCAGCGGATCAGCGTTTGCGAATCATTCGTGACGAAACGGCCCTGCGGTGAAAGGTGGGTGCTGATGCCCTCTGGCGCAATCAGCTCAAAATCGCTGTCCGGGCGCACGCTATATTCCAGCCAGGAGAAATTCGCGATATCGGCGGGCTTCTCCGGCGTGCCGTGCTGCTCCAGATAATGTTTCGCCGCACAGACCACCATCGGCATCGAGCCGAGCCGTCGTGAGAAAAGGCTGGAATCCTGTAACGCGCCGACGCGGATCACCACGTCGAGACCATCGGCGATCAGATCGGGCGCTGGAATGCCGGTCACCAGGTTGACCGTCAGGCCGGGGTATTCCTGTAGCATTTCAGCCGTCATGGTTGCCAATACGTTTTGCGCCATGGTGGAGGAGCTGCCGATACGTAGCGTGCCGATGGGCGAATTGTTAAACGCGTAGAGCTGTTCATGCACCTGCTGCGCTTCATTCAGCATGCGGCGACAGCCCTGATAGTAGATACGTCCCGCTTCGGTAAGACCGATACTGCGCGTGCTGCGATTCAGTAATTTCACCTGCAGCTCATCTTCCAGTTTTGCCACAATTTGACTGATGGAAGAGACGCTCATTTGTAACTGGCGCGCAGCGGCGGTAAATGAACCTAATTCAACCACTTTGGCGAAAACTGACATTCCTTTCAGACGTTCCATTATTCACTCTGGCTTAAAAGTGATTTAGATCACATTATGTAGATAACGTATAGTCAGGCGCGTTACTATATGACGCCGGGTTGCCGTCTGGTTACTCACCTTCTGTGTCAAAGTATGTAGTACACGCTATGCTTTAGGTTCTGATATTCGTCTGACAGTGTACCTGTGGACCAACCATCATCAACCCATAACGCGAAACTTCCTGTAGCAACAGGCTAGCTTCGTGTTGGCATAACGGAAAGGCCCGGTTACGTATCAACAAGGATAAAAGATGAGTGTGTTACCGGTTATTGTCATATTTGGGCTCTCTTTCCCGCCCATATTTTTTGAAATCATCGTTTCGCTTTTGCTGTTCTGGCTGGTGCGTCGCATGCTGCTGCCGGTCGGCATTTATGATTTTGTCTGGCATCCGGCGCTGTTTAACACCGCTCTCTACTGCTGCCTGTTTTATCTGGTATCCCGTCTGTTCGTCTGAGGTTTTAAGTGAAAGCTCTAATAAGAAAAATTGCGCGCTATGCTATTACCCTGATTCTGGTTGCGATAGCCGTAGTCGTCGTGTTCCGCGCCTGGGCTTTTTACACCGAGTCGCCCTGGACGCGTGATGCGAAATTTACCGCCGACGTGGTGGCGATCGCGCCGGACGTGACCGGTCTGATTACCGACGTGCGGGTGCGCGACAACCAGTATGTGAAGAAGGGCGACGTGCTGTTCACCATCGACCAGCCGCGCTTCGAGAAAACGCTGGCCGAGGCGGAAGCCGATGTCCAGTATTACCAGTCGCTGGTGGATGAAAAACGGCGTGAAGCGGCGCGGCGTAATAAGCTGGGCGTGATCGCCATGTCGCGCGAAGCAATTGAGCAGTCGAACAACGATCTGCAAACCGCCGAACATCAGCTGGCGAAAGCGCAGGCCTCGCGCGATCTGGCGAAGCTGGATCTGGATCGCACCGTGATCCGCGCGCCGTCTAACGGCTGGGTCACCAACCTTAACGTCTTTACCGGCGAGTTTATCAACCGCGGCACTACGTCGGTCGCGCTGGTGAAGGCGGACTCTTACTACATCATGGCCTATATGGAAGAGACCAAGCTGGAAGGCATCCGTCCGGGCTATCGCGCTGAAATCACGCCGCTGGGCAGCGAGCGCGTGCTGCGCGGCACGGTGGACTCCATCGCCGCCGGGGTGACCAACAGCAGCAGTAGCGTCGACAGCAAAGGGATGGCGACCATCGACTCCAACCTGGAGTGGGTGCGTCTGGCGCAGCGCGTGCCGGTTAAGATCCGCCTCGATCGTCAACAGGGCAATCTCTATCCGGCCGGCACCACCGCGACGGTGGTGGTCACCGGCGAGAAAGACCGTGAACAGGGGCCGCAGTCGCCGCTTTCCCGGCTGCTGCACCGCCTGCGTGAGTTCGGTTAAGCGAGGGCGTGATGCAACTCGAACGGATACGCTTCCCGGTTAAGCTGACTTTCGCTCTGCTGGCGGCGCTGCTGGTGGGTTTCCACTTTAATCTGGAAACGCCGCGCTGGGCGGTGATGACCGCCGGTATCGTAGCGGGCGGCACCGCTTTCGCCGCGGGCGGCGATCCTTACTCCGGCGCGCTGCGTCACCGTGGCATGCTGCGTATTATCGGCACCTTTCTCGGCTGTCTGGCGGCGCTGGTGATTATGATTGCCACTATTCGCGCGCCGGTGGTGATGCTGCTGCTCTGCTGTATCTGGGCGGGCGTCTGCGTCTGGCTCTCTTCGCTTATTCGAGTTGAAAATTCCTATGCGCTGGGGCTGGCGGGCTATACCGCACTGATTATTGTGATTAGCGTCAATGTCGGCGGCACGCCGATGCTGGCGCCGCAGTTTGCCGTCGAGCGTTGTAGCGAAATCGTTATCGGCATCGTCTGCGCCATCCTTGCGGATATGATTTTCTCGCCGCGCTCGATTAAAAAAGTGATTGATAAAGAGATCGAGTCGCTGCTGCTCGAGCAGTATCGCCTGCTCCAGCTTTGCGTTTCGCATGGTGATAAGAATGAGGTGGATAAAGTCTGGGGCAACCTGGTGCGTCGCACCACGACCCTTAACGGCATGCGCAGCCAGCTGATGATGGAATCGTCACGCTGGCAGCGCGCTAATCGACGCCTGAAGGCGCTGCATACGCTCTCCCTGACGCTGATTACCCAGGCGGCGGAAACCTTTCTGATCCAGAACTCGCGGCCGGAATATATTCCGCCGCAGTACGGTGTGCTGATGGAAAAAGAGGTGAATAACCTTGGCGATCTGCACAAGCATTTAAAAAACCTGCGTCGCGTCATTAGCGCCTCCGGCAGTAAAAGCACGCCGCTGACGCTGGCGAGCTGGGTGGGGGCGGCGACGCAGTATCTGATGTTGCTGAAGGGCATTCAGACCAACAGTAGCATCAGTCAGCAGGAAGAAGCGATCCTGAAAGAGGATGTGGAAGTGGTGCGCGCCCGTTCGGCAGAAACGCATCACGCGATGATCAACGGCATCCGCACTTTTGTCGCCACGGCGCTGGGCTCGCTGTTCTGGCTCTATTCCGGCTGGACTTCCGGCAGCGGCTGTATGCTTATGCTGGCGGTGATCACCGCGCTGGCGATGCGCGCGCCGAACCCGCTGATGATGGCCAAAGATTTCCTTTATGGCATGACGGTGGCGGTGCCGCTGGGGGCGCTCTACTTCATGGTGATCTTGCCCGCCACCCAGCAGAGCATGCTGCTGCTCTGCATCGCCGTCGGCACGCTGGCGTTTGTCGCCGGCATCTTTATTCAGCGGCGTCAGCTGGGCACGCTGGGCGCTTTTATCGGTACGCTTAACGTGCTGGTGCTGGATAACCCGATGACCTTTTCCGTCAATGCGTTTCTGGACAGCGCGCTGGGACAGGTGATTGGCTGTTTTGTCGCGTTGATGGTCATCCTGATTATTCGCGACAACTCGCGCGCGCGCACTGGCCGCACGCTGCTGAATCGCTTTATGTATGCCGCGGTCTCCGCCCTGACGACCAATCAGGCGCGCCGCAAAGAGAATCATCTGCCTGCGCTCTATCAGCAGCTGTTTCTGTTGCTGAACCTGTTTCCGGGCGATATCGATAAATATCGCATTGCGCTGACGCTGATTATCGGCCACCAGCGGCTGCGCAATGCGGAGATTCCGGTCAACGCCGATCTCTCCGCGTTCCATAAGCAGCTGCGCTATACTGCCGATCGGGTCATCGCTTCACGCAGCGATGATAAACGACGATATTACTACCAGCGTCTGCTGCGCGAGTTCGATACTTATCAGGAAAAACTGATGCAGTATGATGCTCCGCTGAGCGTAACGGAGCCGGTGAAACGGCTGGCCGATATGCTTAAAAAATATCAGCATACTCTGATTAATATCTGATCCCTCGCTGGCGCCGCCCCGGCGCCGGCGCTTGCGCCATTTTTCCCTGCTTCATCCTGAGCAAAGGCCGAATGCCCGGCCTTTGCCATCTATACTTTGCTTTACAGGATGATTAAAACAGGAGCGAAAAATGCCTCATTCCCTGCAGGATAACGACCTTTTCCAGACCGGCTGCCTGATTGACGGCCAGTGGAAAACTCTCAATGAAACGTTCGACGTGCTGAATCCGGCCACCGGCGAGGTCATCGCGCAAGTCGCGAAGGGCGGTAAGAAAGAGACGGAACAGGCTATCGCGGCGGCGGAAAAGGCCTTTCCCGCCTGGCGTGCGCTGACGGCGAAGCAGCGGTCGGAGATCCTTTACCGCTGGTATCAGCTGATTATCGAAAATAAACGCTGGCTGGGCGAACTGATGACGGCGGAGCAGGGCAAGCCGCTGAAAGAGGCGGAAGGCGAAGTGGAATACGCCGCCAGCTTTATTCAGTGGTTCGCCGAGCAGGCCAAACGCATTAACGGCGAGATCATTCCCCCGGCAAAAACCGGCGCGCGCATTCTGGCGACGCGCGAGCCGATTGGCGTCGTTGCCGCGATTACGCCGTGGAATTTCCCGATGGCGATGCTGACGCGTAAGCTGGGCCCGGCCCTGGCCGCAGGCTGCACCGGGATTATCAAACCGGCCAACAACACGCCGCTTTCCGCTTTCGCGCTGCTGGCGCTGGCGAAAAAAGCGGGCGTGCCTGACGGCGTGCTGAACGGCGTCGCCGGCGACACCCATGCTATCAGCGACGCTATTATGGCCAGCGGCGCGGTGCGCAAAATCTCCTTTACCGGCTCGACCGCCGTGGGGAAAACGCTGATGCGCAACGCCGCCGAGACAATGAAAAAAATCTCGATGGAGCTGGGCGGCAACGCGCCTTACATCGTATTTGAAGATGCGGATATCGATGCGGCGGTAAAAGGGGCCATCGCTAATAAATTCCGCAACGCAGGCCAGGTTTGCGTCAGCGTTAACCGCTTCTTTATTCATGAGGCTGTATACGATCGCTTCGTCAATCAGCTGGCGGACGAAGTGAATAAACTGAAGGTCGGCAACGGCATGGATGAAGGCGTGGTGGTTGGTCCGTTGATTAACGCCGCAGCGGTGGAGAAAGTAGAGGAACATGTCAAAGACGCGCAGGCTAAAGGCGGGCGCATCGTGGCGGGCGGCGCGCGACACGCGCTGGGCGGGAATTTCTGGCAACCGACGGTGATTGCCGACGCCAGCGAAGAGATGAAGCTGGCGCGCGAAGAGACCTTTGGTCCGGTAGCCGCCTGCTTCCGCTTCGCCAGCGAAGAGGAGGTGATTCAGCGCGCCAACGCGACGGAGTATGGACTGGCGGCCTATTTTTACACGCAGAATCTGCAACGGGTCTTTCGCGTCTCCGCCGCGCTGGAAAGCGGCATGATTGGCATTAACGAGTGCGCCGTCTCCACCGAGCTGGCCCCGTTCGGCGGCGTAAAAGAGTCTGGTCTTGGACGCGAAGGTTCGGTATTGGGTATCGAGGAGTATCTGGAAGTAAAAGCCCTGCATATTGGTGGCCTTTAACCCCATCGGGCGCGCAAGCGCCCGATGACGCATTACGGAGCAGTCGCATGAAGAAAGAGACGTTTGACTTTAATGAGATCGTCGATCAGGCGCATTTTTATCGTCAGTTCAGTGAACGCTTCGCGCTGTCAGAGCAGTTAATTGTCGATCTTGATACCTTATGGGATGCTGTCACCGAGTCCTTGCCGTTACCGATAGAAATTGAATTTATTCATCTCGGCGCGGGGCAAAAACGTCGCTATGGCGCGCTGATCCTGCTGTTTGATGAAGCGGAAGAAGAGCTGGAAGGGCAGCTGCGCTTCAACGTGCGTCAGGGCTGAGAGATCCTCACGAAAAAGCGGCATAAAAAAGGCCCCAACGTATGGGGCCAAAGGGTTCGTCATGCAGTGACGAGGAATTATTTATAGATTTCCGCCGTAGCGTGCCAGTTATCGCCGGTACGCGCTTCAATAATGCGATAAGCGCGAGCGCCCTGCGCATCCGCTTTTTCAGCAAGCTGCGCGCGATAATCCATCGGCGAACCGCCGACGCCGCTGGCGGTGATTGTCCCCGCAGACTGCAAATGCTGCGCCTGTTGCTGGTTCACCAGTTCCGCGGCGGAAGCGCCAAACGTCGCCAGCGACAGCAGGCCAAGAGCAGTGATAGCCGTTTTCATTTTCATTGTTCATCTTCTCCTGCGATCAACAACCTGCGGGATACAACATCAAGACCAGGTCATCGATGCCAAATTCAGGCGTACGCCCGGTAATTATTTATAAATTTCAGCGGTAGCGTGGTAGTTGCCGTTGCTATAGGCCTCAACAACGCGATAGGCGGAAGCGCCCTGTTTGTCCGCTTTTCGCGACAAATGTTCGCGGATCGTGGTCGGGCTGCTGTCGATGCCGCTTACGGAGATAGTACCGATCGGCTGCAGGTTCTGGCTGGCGACATCTTGCGGGGTAACCAGTTCGGCAGCGCTGGCGCCGAATGACAGAACGGTAGCAAAACCTAAAGCAGCAAGGGTGAATGTGGTTTTCATTGTATTACTCCAGAGTATTCAGTTGTAACGGCAGCCGGCATGGCTTGATGGCGTTTTTTATATCTGGGGCTGCCCGATTCGGTGATAAAGCAACTGGCCTGCGCCAGCGGATAACTTATTTGTACAGTTCAGCAGTAACGTGCCAGGTGTCATTGTTACGCGCTTCGATAATGCGATAAGCGCTGGCGCCTTCACGTTCAGCTTTTGCCTGCAACGCCTGATGGATATCCATCGGGACGCCGGCAACGCCGCCCAGGCTCACGGTGCCGACAGGCTGTAGATTTTGCGCCTGTTCAGCGGTAACGGATTCGGCGGCGAAAGCGCCGAACGACAGCACAGAAAGCAGGCTTACTGCGGCGATAGTAGTTTTAACGTTCATTGATCTGTTCCTCGTCTTTGGTTTTTCTCTTTATTCATTTTGTGATTCTCATCACGAAAACAAGTATAGATCTAATAACGACTGAAATTAATATTCCGCTAATAATGTTTTTTGGTGACAACTTAGCGCGTAAGCACATTTTTATCGCGTTTAGTTATAAAAACAGCCTAATTTTTGTTCGCATAACGTTAAATCCACGTTAAAACAGCAACATGAGAGAATTTATCTATTCGTGCTTTGTTTGTTGGTGTAAAACCCTGGATAACAGGTGACAACAGAAGTATGAGCTGAGACAAAGGTCTCGTGGTAGCACAAAATGCGAATATAGTCGTTAACAGCAGGGGAAAGCGCAGCGGCGTTATTCCATTCCGCAATGAAGCGTTAAAGAGGAAGGTGCGATAAAGAAGGGGAAGGTCGATAGAAAGATCATTAGCGGCGCGGCGCTAATGATCTTGTGCGCTTACAGCTCCTGTTCAAACAGGTTCAGTATCGCTTCATAAAGTTGCTTCACGGTAAAGGCGCGTGCGGGCGTAATAAAGATGGTGTCGTCACCGGCGATAGTGCCCAGGATGCCTTCCGCTTTGCCGAGAGAATCAAGCAGGCGCGCAATCAGCTGCGCCGCGCCGGGACTGGTATGAATCACCACCAGCGCATCGTTATAGTCGATATCCAGCACCAGGTTTTTCAGCGGAGAGGTGGTGGTCGGCACGCCCAACTCGGCCGGCAGACAGTAAACCATCTCCATTTTGGCGTTACGGGTACGCACCGCACCGAACTTAGTCAGCATTCGGGACACTTTCGACTGATTGATGTTGTCGAAGCCCTCTTCCTGCAGTGCGGTCACGATCTCACCCTGCGAGCTAAACTTTTCTTCTTTCAGTAAAGCTTTGAACGCTTTGATCAGATCTTCTTGTTTCGATGGGTTACGCATAGGCTACCGATAATATGAAAATGCAGTGAAGCCCGGCCAGCAGGCGATACATTATTATGCATTTAGATGAATGTTTATGCAAATCCGCAGCGGGGACGATCTGCGTTACCGCGTGCAGGGCGCGCATTTTAGCAGAATTTCGCCCAAGATAAAATTTACTGCGAACGCATAGCTATGGCAGACGAAGTGAAGGGATTGTTATAAAATTGATGTTGTTCTGCTAAACATGAACGGTGTAAGGTACAGCTGATTAATGTGTCTGCATCCAGTTACGGTCAGCATCGGGCCTGTACGTAATGCGGTCATTCTCACCCGTTTTGCAGGCTGTTTGTGCTGTGACCCGCAAAACGATGACAACGTCCTCGCTATTGCTTCTCAGGCCGTCCAGCATGTTACCCCGCTGGATCCCGGCATTTTTCTGCTCACTATAATAAGGAGTTTAGGATGAAAGTTGCAGTTCTCGGTGCGGCTGGTGGTATCGGCCAGGCACTCGCACTTCTGCTTAAAACCCAGTTACCTGCGGGTTCAGAACTCTCCCTGTACGATATCGCTCCCGTTACGCCCGGTGTGGCCGTTGACTTAAGCCACATTCCTACGCCGGTTAAAATCAAAGGTTTCAGCGGTGAAGATGCGACGCCTGCGCTGCAGGGCGCCGATGTGGTGCTGATTTCCGCAGGCGTGGCGCGTAAGCCCGGTATGGACCGCTCCGATCTGTTTAACGTCAATGCGGGCATCGTACGTAATTTGATTGAGCAGGTAGCGAAAACCTGTCCGAAAGCGCTGATCGGCATTATTACCAACCCGGTGAACACCACTGTCGCTATCGCTGCCGAAGTGCTGAAAAAAGCGGGCGTTTACGATAAGAATCGTCTGTTCGGCGTCACCACGCTGGATATCATCCGTTCCAATACCTTTGTCGCCGAACTGAAAGGCAAGCAGCCGACCGAGCTGAACGTGCCCGTCGTCGGCGGTCACTCCGGCGTCACCATTCTGCCGCTGCTTTCTCAGGTCCCCGGCGTCTCCTTCAGCGAGCAGGAAGTAGCCGACCTGACTAAACGCATTCAGAACGCCGGCACCGAAGTGGTGGAGGCGAAAGCGGGCGGCGGATCGGCGACGCTGTCGATGGGCCAGGCGGCGGCGCGTTTCGGCCTGTCGCTGGTACGCGCGCTGCAGGGCGAAAGCAATGTGGTTGAGTGCGCCTATGTCGAGGGCGACGGCGAATATGCGCGCTTCTTCTCTCAGCCGCTGCTGCTGGGCAAAGAGGGCATCGCCGAGCGTCGTGCTATCGGCACGCTGAGCGACTTCGAGCAGAAGGCGCTGGAAGGCATGTTGGATACGCTGAAAAAAGATATTCAGCTGGGCGAAGAGTTCGTTAAATAAGTTAACGACCGCCGTAAAAAAGGGAGCCGGAAGGCTCCCTTTTGCATTTGTAGCGGTCAACCCTGCGCCGGGTATTCCTGAATAGTGACTGGCAATGTCAGTTTGCGATCGTTGCGGATCACCTGCACTTCAATAACCGAGCCGGGACGCACCTCCGCGACCTGATCCATCGTTTCCTGCGCGGACACCGCCGGCTTGCCGTTAACGCTGACAATCAGGTCGTTGGCCTGAATGCCGGCTTTCGCCGCCGGGCCATCCGGCGCTACGTTGTTTACCACGATGCCCTGAATGCGATCGAGGCCCGCGTTCTGGCCGTGCAGCGGCGGCACCTCACGGCCGGTAATGCCGATATAGCCGCGAATAACGCGCCCGTCGCGGATCAGCTTATCCATGATTTTAGTGGCCAGCGCGGTGGGAATAGCGAAGCCGATGCCCTCCGGCGTTTCGCCGTCGTTGCTCTTGTCAAACGACAGGGTATTGATGCCCATTAGCTCGCCGAGCGAGTTAATCAGCGCGCCGCCAGAGTTGCCACGGTTAATCGAGGCGTCGGTCTGGAGAAAGTTCTGGCGTCCGGAAGGGCTTAAGCCGACGCGGCCTGTGGCGCTGATAATGCCCTGCGTTACGGTCTGCCCAAGATTATAAGGGTTGCCAATCGCCATCACGATATCGCCTACGTGTGCGACGCGATCACGGTTAATCGGGATCACCGGCAGGTTGGCGGCGGTGATTTTCAATACCGCTAAATCGGTCAGGCTGTCCGACCCCACCAGCATCGCCTCAAAGAAACGGCCATCCTGGAGCGCGACGATAATTTGGTCGGCGCCGTTGATGACGTGGCGGTTGGTCAGGATATAGCCTTTATTATTCATGATGACGCCGGAGCCGAGCGTCGTAATCCCGCGTCCGTTACTGCTTGACGCGCTGCGGTTATAAACGTTGACCACCGCAGGAACAGCGCGGCGCACGCCCTGATTAAAGCTGAAGGGCGTTTGATCGGCGCTGCTTTCTGGCTCGGAAAGTAAGCCGGTGCCAATACGCAACGCAGGCATGGCCGCCAGTAAAATACCTGCGACGATCAGCCCCAGAACTACCGAACGCAAGAGTTTAAGAAACATGATGTTAAGTTATATCAGGAAAGATCCGGGGCAGAATATCACGAGTTTCGCGGACACACACGGGTTGTGTCCGCGATATGATACGCCGGTATTTTTAACGCAGCAGAAGATAGATGCTTTCGCCGCCGCGCACTACATTCAGCGCCAGGAACGGCGGCTTGCTGGCCAGCACTTTGCGCATCTCATCCAGACCCTGCACGCGAGTGCGGTTGACGCCGATAATCACGTCATCTTTCTGCAAGCCGATCTGCTCTGCCGGGGTTCCTTTCTGCACGCTGTCGACCTTCACGCCTTTGTTGCCGTCCGGCAACTGGCCGTCGCTGAGCGACGCGCCCTGCAATGCAGGCGTCATCAGTTCATCGCTGGACATGGTGCGCGCGCTGGCGTCGAGCTTAACCGTTACGCTAAGCGGCTTCCCTTCACGCAGCAGGCCGATTTTCACCTCTTTGCCCGGCGGCGTGGTGCCGATTTTCACCCGCAGTTCGGCGAAGCTGGTAATCGGCTTGTCATCCACCGAAGTAATGATGTCGCCCGCTTTAATGCCTGCGGTCGCCGCCGCGGATTTCGGCAGCACTTCCGATACGAAGGCGCCGCGCTGGGCATCGACATTAAAGGCGCGCGCCATATCGGCGGTCATTTCGGTGCCCTTGATGCCCAACTGGCCGCGCTTCACTTCGCCGGTGGCGATCAACTGCTGCGCCAGCTCCATCGCCATATTGCCCGGAATAGCGAAGCCGATGCCGATATTGCCGCCGCTGGCGGCGAGAATCGCGGTGTTGATGCCGATCAGCTCGCCGTTCAGGTTCACCAGCGCGCCGCCGGAGTTGCCGCGGTTGATGGCGGCGTCGGTCTGAATAAAGTTTTCCAGCCCTTCAAGATTCAGGCCGCTGCGTCCCAGTGCGGAGATAATCCCGGAAGTGGCGGTCTGTCCAAGCCCAAAGGGGTTGCCGATGGCGATGGCGAAATCGCCTACGCGCAGCTGGTCGGAGTCAGCCACCTTAACCTGCGTCAGGTTGCTGGCGCCCTGTAGCTGAATCAACGCGATGTCGGTCTGTTCGTCACGGCCGATAAGCCTGGCGTCATATTCGCGGCCGTCGCTCAGCTGGACGCTGATCTTATTGGCGCCGTTCACCACATGGTTGTTGGTCAGCACATAGCCTTTTTGCGCGTCGATGATCACGCCCGAACCTAAACCTTCGAACGGCTGCGGCTGCGCATCTTCGCCCTGATCCTGACCGAAGAAGCGCTTTAACGGCTCCGGCAGATCCTGCGTCTGATCGTCTGTCGCCGTGCCTTCAACATGCACGCTGACCACCGCAGGCAGCACTTTCTCCAGCATCGGCGCCAGGCTGGGCAGAGGCTGATTTTGTACCTGAGCCGGCAGCGTCGCCATGGCGGAAGGCGCCACGGTCAGATTCATGCCAACGGCCAGGGCTACCGCGCTCAACAATAATGATTTTTTCTTCATCGTTACGACGCTCTCGCTGCTCAACTGAAGGAAGATAGTAGATGATTTGCGTGCCGGATATGGCTATCAGGCCTGACGAATAAAAGGGAAAAGGGCGCGGATGCGCCCTGGTTTATCAGTCGCGCGGCGTACGTTCGCCACGCAGAAGGCCGGATGCGCCTTCTGAATAATCACGCGGGATTTGCACCGGCGCCTGATCGTTGTCCGCTTCCGCTTCGGTAAGCTGATAGGCGAACGGGTTTTTCTCGCCCGGCAGGTCCGGCAGCAGATCGTTGGAACCCTTCGCCATATGCTGATAAAGCTGGCGGTAGTCGCGCGCCATATTATCCAGCAGTTCGGCGCTCTGAGCGAAATGGTTAGTCAGCTCCTGGCGATAGTCCGCCAGCTCCGCTTTGGATTTCTCCAGTTCGTACTGCATGCTGCGCTGTTCGCGCAATTTTTTATTGCCAAAACGCATGGCGACCGCGCCGATAATAATGCCAATGACTAAACCAATTAGCCCGTATTCCCAGGTCATAATGACTCCCGTAGTGTCCTCGTTGTTCCGTAGGGCGTTCCACTTCAATAATAGCCACTATAACCGTTAATCTTATGGAAGTGGAATCCTGCGGCAGCATCGCTTAGTGTAGAACGGACTTTTTTTCGACAAACAGGCAGTGACCTGACATTTTTTAGGGAAGCAGGGTTAATAATGCAAACGATGTCCCCCCTGGCGCGTTATGAGCAGGCGCTTGCACAAGGTGAATATCAGCCTGATGACGTACAGCGCGCCGCAATCAGCCGCCTGGACGCCATCCAGCGGGCGTTAAGCGACAGATCGCAGACTATGCCGACGGCGAACGGCTGGCGCGGCAAGCTCAGCAAACTGCTGGGCAAGGAGAAAAACGGCGGCGAGCCGCCGGTGCGCGGCCTTTATATGTGGGGCGGTGTAGGACGGGGCAAAACCTGGGTAATGGATCTGTTTTTTCAGTCTATTCCTGGCGAGCGCAAGCTACGACTCCATTTCCATCGCTTTATGCTGCGGGTGCATGAAGAACTCACCGCGCTGCAGGGAGAAAGCGATCCGCTGGAAATAGTCGCTGACCGCTTCAAAGCGCAGACGGACGTGCTGTGCTTCGATGAGTTCTTTGTTTCCGATATCACCGATGCGATGCTGCTGGGCACCCTGATGGAGGCGCTGTTCGCACGCGGCATCACGCTGGTCGCCACTTCGAATATTCCGCCTGACGATCTCTACCGCAACGGCCTGCAGCGTGCGCGCTTTTTGCCCGCTATCGAACAGATTAAGCAGCATTGCGACATCATGAACGTCGACGCCGGGGTCGATTATCGTCTGCGTACGTTGACGTCGGCGCACCTCTGGATGCAGCCATTGAATGACGAGACGCGTCAGACGATGTCGCGGATGTTCGTCGCCCTGGCGGGCGAGGCGGCGGATGAGCAGCCGGTGCTGGAGATCAATCATCGTCAGCTGCCGACGCAGGGCATGAAGAAGGGCGTACTGGCGATCGATTTCGCCACGCTCTGCGGCGAAGGGCGTAGCCAGCACGACTATATTGAGCTGTCGCGTCGCTTTCACAGCGTGCTGCTGCTAAACGTGCCGGTCATGACGGCGCGCAGCGAAGATCGTGCTCGCCGGTTTCTGGCGCTGGTGGACGAGTTTTATGAGCGCCACGTCAAGCTGGTGGTGTCGGCGGAGACGTCTCTGTTTGAAATTTACCAGGGCGAGCGGCTGAAATTTGAATATCAGCGCTGTCTTTCGCGCCTGCAGGAGATGCAGAGCGAAGAGTATTTGCGCCTGAAACATCTTTCCTGAGACTCGCGCATTTTTTGATGAAAAGTGATCGATCTTTGGCAATGACTTCTCTATAATCTTGCGACCCCACGTTACGACAAGGTTTTTTTTCCCAGAAACTTTGTAGCACCGGCAAAACTGTCCGAGGGGGTGGGCTTGCTGGTCGATAAGGTCGTGTGAGCCTCAACCGTTTATTCAAGCGTTTGGGATTTCACCAACGTGTAACTTAATTTGGGTAAGCTTTTAGATGAAAACTTTTACAGCTAAGCCAGAAACCGTCCAACGTGACTGGTACGTAGTTGATGCGACGGGCAAAACTTTAGGTCGTTTAGCGACTGAACTGGCTCGTCGTCTGCGTGGTAAGCATAAAGCGGAATACACTCCGCACGTCGATACCGGTGATTACATCATCGTTCTGAACGCTGATAAAGTTGCCGTAACCGGTAACAAGCGTAGCGACAAGATTTATTACCATCACACCGGTCACATCGGTGGTATCAAGCAAGCGACCTTCGAAGAGATGATTGCTCGCCGTCCTGAGCGTGTGATTGAAATCGCGGTTAAAGGCATGCTGCCAAAGGGCCCGCTGGGTCGTGCTATGTACCGTAAACTGAAAGTTTACGCGGGCAATGAGCACAACCATGCGGCACAGCAACCGCAAGTTCTTGACATTTAATCGGGATTACAGGCAATGGCTGAAACTCAAAACTACGGCACTGGTCGCCGCAAAAGCTCTTCCGCTCGCGTCTTCATCAAGCCGGGTAGCGGTAACATCGTTATCAACCAGCGTTCTCTGGAACAGTACTTCGGTCGCGAAACTGCCCGCATGGTAGTTCGTCAGCCGCTGGAACTGCTGGATCTGGTTGGTAAATTCGATCTGTACATCACCGTTAAAGGTGGTGGTATCTCTGGTCAGGCTGGTGCGATCCGTCACGGTATCACCCGCGCTCTGATGGAGTATGACGAGTCCCTGCGTGGCGAACTGCGTAAAGCAGGCTTCGTTACCCGTGATGCTCGTGAAGTTGAACGTAAGAAAGTCGGCCTGCGTAAAGCACGTCGTCGTCCGCAGTTCTCCAAACGTTAATTGTTTCTGCTTCGGCAGAATACAGTTACAAAAAACCCGGCCTCTGCGCCGGGTTTTTTTATACGTAAAAGTCAGTGAAACGCGGGTTAATCACGCCTTTTTACCGGCAAATCTTCTTTCCTCTCCCCACAAACTGCTTAAAATCTGGTAAACTGACTGACACTTTGCGCCCGTTAAACGGATAGCTGTGGATGATAATCCTGACAGGAAGGGGGATTGACGCAGCTTCGGTCAGCGGGTGGTTTCGTCAAGCAGGTTAGTCGCCGCGCGGTTGGCTATTCGCACTGTATTCTGGATAAACTTGGAGGTTTTCATGGCTGTCGCTGCCAACAAACGTTCGGTAATGACGCTGTTTTCTGGTCCGACTGACATTTTCAGCCATCAGGTGCGTATCGTACTGGCAGAAAAAGGTGTCAGCGTAGAGATCGAGCAGGTTGAAATGGATAATCTGCCGCAGGATCTGATTGACCTCAACCCGTATCGCACCGTGCCGACGCTGGTCGATCGTGAGCTGACGTTGTATGAATCACGCATCATTATGGAATACCTCGACGAACGCTTTCCGCATCCGCCTCTGATGCCTGTTTATCCGGTCGCGCGCGGTGAAAGCCGTCTGATGATGCATCGTATCGAGCAGGACTGGTACAGCCTGATGCGCACTATCGAAACAGGTACCGGACAACAGGTAGAAACGGCGCGTAAGCAGCTGCGTGAAGAACTGTTGGCGATTGCGCCGCTGTTCACCCGCACGCCGTTCTTCCTGAGCGAAGAGTTCAGCCTGGTGGATTGTTATCTGGCGCCGCTGCTGTGGCGTCTTCCGTTGCTGGGCGTGGAGCTCACCGGCAGCGGTACTAAAGAGCTGAAAGGTTATATGACGCGCGTTTTCGAGCGTGACTCTTTCCTCGCTTCGTTGACCGAAGCGGAACGCGAAATGCGCCTGCAAGCCCGGGGCTAACGGCTATGGAAATGTCTCAACTTACCGCACGTCGTCCTTACCTGCTGCGCGCCTTCTATGGGTGGTTGCTGGATAATCAGCTGACGCCGCATCTGGTGGTGGACATCAATCAGCCTGGCGTGCTGGTGCCGCTGGAATATGCCCGCGACGGACAGATTGTATTGAATATTGCGCCGCGCGCAGTGGGCAATCTGGAGCTGGGCAATGATGAAGTGCGCTTTAACGCGCGCTTCGGCGGCGTGCCGCGTCAGGTGACGGTGCCGATTGCGGCCGTGCTGGCGATCTATGCGCGTGAGAACGGCGCAGGCACGATGTTCGAGCCGGAACCTGCTTATGAATTGCAGGAGACCGGGGAGCCTTTGCAGGGGCAGGAAGAGACGGTCATGTCGGTTATTGATGGCGATCGTCCTGATGACGCTGAGCCGGAAGGCGACAATCCTGATGACGATCCGCCGCCGCGCGGCGGTCGTCCCGCATTACGCGTGGTTAAATAAAAAAACGGGCCTGATGGCCCGTTTTTTATTGAGCGGAAAAGGAAGCAAGCCGATAGCGCTTATTTCGGCATGATGTTATTCCAGAGAACGACGCTTTCTCTGCCGCAGAGCGATGGCGTCAGGCTCGCATATCTCATAAAAAAGCCCGCATCAAAAGATACGGGCTTTTCACGGACAGCGCATGCCGTCATGCCAGAAAAAGGAAAGCAGCGCGAGGTAAATCACCGCGCTGCTCAACCAGCGTGCTGGTCGTGATTACACTTCCAGGTAGTTCATAATCCCTTCAGCCGCTTTGCGACCTTCAGCAATAGCTGTCACCACCAGATCGGAGCCGCGGACGGCATCGCCGCCGGCAAAGATTTTCGGGTTGCTGGTCTGGAACGCATTATCATGACCCTCCGGCGCGATAATACGACCCTGAGCATCCAGCTCGACGCTGAATGGCGTCAGCCACTCCATCTTATGCGGACGGAAACCAAAGGCGATAATCACCGCATCGGCCGGCAAAATATGTTCGGAGCCCGGAACGATTTCGGCGCGACGACGGCCATGCGCGTCCGGCTGGCCCATCTCCGTGCGGGCGACCCTGACGCCGCAGACGCGACCGGATCCATTAATTTCAATCCCCAGCGGCTGTAAATTAAACTGGAACTCCACGCCTTCTTCGCGCGCGTTTTTCACTTCGCGACGCGAGCCTGGCATGTTCTCTTCGTCACGACGATAGGCGCAGGTAACATGCGTCGCGCCCTGACGAATCGAGGTGCGCACGCAGTCCATCGCCGTATCGCCGCCGCCAAGCACCACCACGCGTTTGCCCTGCATATCGATCCAGGGCTGATCCGCCAGCTGATCGAAACCCATAATCTGACGCGTATTGGCGATCAGGAAAGGCAGCGCGTCATGGACGCCCGGCGCATCTTCATTTTCAAGGCCGCCGCGCATGGACTGATAGGTGCCGACGCCCAGGAAGACCGCGTCAAACTCATTAATCAAATCGCTGAGCTGGACATCGCGGCCGACTTCGGTATTCAGCTGGAACTCAATGCCCATCTCGGTGAACATCGTGCGTCGACGCGTCATTACCTCTTTTTCCAGCTTGAACGCCGGAATGCCGAAGGTAAGCAGCCCGCCGATTTCCGGGTGGCGATCGTAAACCACCGCTTTGACGCCGTTGCGGGTCAGCACGTCGGCGCAGGCGAGGCCAGCCGGGCCTGCACCGATAATCGCCACGCGTTTACCGGTAGGCTTGACGTGCGACAGGTCGGGACGCCAGCCCATTTCCATCGCTTTATCGTTGATATAGCGCTCGATATTGCCGATGGTCACCGCGCCAAACTCATCGTTCAGCGTACAGGAGCCTTCGCACAGGCGATCCTGCGGACAAACGCGACCGCACACTTCCGGCAGGCTGTTGGTCTGATGCGAAAGCTCGGCCGCCTCGATAATGCGACCTTCATTCGCCAGCTTCAACCAGTTGGGAATGTAGTTGTGTACCGGGCACTTCCATTCGCAGTAGGGGTTGCCGCATGACAAACAGCGATCCGCCTGGGCTTTCGCCTGGCTTTCCGAAAAGGGTTCATAGATCTCTACAAACTCGATTTTGCGGATTTTCAGCGGCTTTTTCGGCGGATCAACGCGCTGCAAGTCGATAAACTGATATACGTTTTGACTCATTGTGACCTCTTACTGCGCCTGCACCCGCAGCTCAGCTGCGGAACGACTACGGTGCCCCAACAATGCTTTAACATCACTGGACTTCGGTTTTACCAACGCAAACTTCGACGACCAGACAGGCCAGTTAGCCAAGATCTCTTCGCCGCGCGACGAGCCGGTATGCTGAACATGTTCAGTGATCAGGCCGCGCAGATGCTCTTCGTGAATCGCCAGATCGTCTACGCTCAGCACTTCCACCAGTTCCGGGTTGACGCGTTTGCGGAACTCGCCATCCTCATCCAGCACGTAGGCGAAGCCGCCGGTCATGCCTGCGCCAAAGTTGACGCCGGTTTTGCCCAGCACGCAAACAATGCCGCCGGTCATATACTCGCAGCCGTTATCGCCGATGCCTTCAACCACGGTGATGGCGCCGGAGTTACGCACCGCGAAGCGTTCACCCGCGCGGCCCGCGGCGAACAGTTTGCCGCCGGTGGCGCCATACAGGCAGGTGTTGCCGGCAATGGTGGCCTCGTGGCTGCGGAAAGCGGAGCCGACCGGTGGACGAATGGCCAGCAGACCGCCCGCCATGCCTTTGCCTACATAGTCGTTGGCGTCGCCGGTCAGCGTCTGCTCAACCCCGCCTGCATTCCATACGCCGAAGCTCTGCCCGGCGGTGCCGCTATAGTGAATCCGAATCGGATCGGAGGCCAGCCCCTGATCGCCATGGATCGCGGCGATCGCGCCGGAAAGCGTCGCGCCGACGGAACGATCGGTATTGCGGATATCGAACCAGAATGTCTTGCTCTGTTTCGCCTCCACATACGGCATCGCCTGTTGCAGCAGCGCCTTGTTCAGGTCGCCGTTATCAAACGGCGGGTTACTGCTTTCGGTGCAGTAAACGGCCTTGCCGGGCATCGGCGTCGCCGTCGCCAGCAGCGAGGAGAGATCCAGATTCTGCTGCTTCGCGGTAAAGCCATCCAGCACCTTCAGCAGATCGGTACGGCCAATCAGATCCACCAGCCGCTTCACGCCCAGCTCCGCCATGAGTTCACGCGTTTCCTGCGCGATAAACTGGAAGTAGTTGGTCACGCGGTAAGGCAGACCGTGGTAGTGGTTTTTACGCAGCTTCTCGTCCTGGGTTGCTACGCCGGTCGCACAGTTGTTGAGATGGCAAATGCGGAGATATTTACAGCCCAGCGCCACCATCGGACCGGTGCCGAAGCCGAAGCTTTCTGCGCCGAGAATCGCCGCTTTAATAATATCGCGTCCGGTTTTCAGACCGCCGTCGACCTGCAGGCGAATCTTATGACGCAGGCCGTTGGCCACCAGCGCCTGCTGGGTTTCCACCAGGCCCAGCTCCCACGGACAGCCGGCATATTTTACCGAGCTGAGCGGGCTGGCGCCGGTGCCGCCGTCGTAGCCGGCGATGGTAATCAGGTCGGCATAGGCTTTGGCTACGCCGGTTGCGATGGTGCCTACGCCCGGCTCTGATACCAGCTTCACGGAGATCATCGCCTTCGGGTTGACCTGCTTCAGGTCGAAAATCAGCTGCGCCAGATCTTCGATAGAGTAAATATCGTGATGCGGCGGCGGCGAAATCAGGGTGACGCCCGGCACGGAATAGCGCAGCTTCGCGATATAAGGCGTCACCTTATCGCCCGGCAGCTGACCGCCTTCTCCTGGTTTCGCGCCCTGCGCCACTTTAATCTGAATAACGTCGGCGTTGACCAGATAAGCTGGCGTCACGCCAAAGCGGCCAGAGGCGACCTGCTTGATGCGCGACACTTTATTGGTGCCGTAACGTGCGGGATCTTCGCCGCCTTCGCCGGAGTTAGAATATCCGCCCAGGCTGTTCATCGCTTCCGCCAGAGACTCATGCGCTTCCGGGCTGAGCGCGCCGATAGACATCGCGGCGGTATCAAAACGCTTATAAAGTTCAGTCGCGGGCTCGACCTCATCCAGACTGACTGGCTGCGTACCAGGCTGAATCTCCAGCAGATCGCGCAGCGTGGCGACTGGACGTTCGTTAACCGCGCGGGCGTAGAGCTGATAGTCGCTATACTCGCCGCTCTGCACCGCTTTTTGCAGCGTCGCCACCACGTCCGGGTTGTAGGCGTGGTACTCGCCGCCGTGAACATATTTCAGCAGCCCGCCCTGATCCAACGGTTTGCGCTGCAGCCAGGCGCGTTTCGCCAGGTTAATCAGATCCTGTTGGAAATCGGCGAAGTTCGAGCCGTTGATGCGGCTGACCACGCCCTGGAAGCAGAGCGTAGAAACATCTTTATGCAGGCCGACCGCTTCGAACAATTTGGAGCAGCGATAAGAGGCGATAGTCGAAATGCCCATTTTGGACATGATCTTATATAGCCCCTTGTTGATGCCGTTACGGTAGTTCAGCATCAACGCGCGGTAATCTTTTTCAATTACGCCGCTGTCCGCCATTTTCGCCAGCGATTCATAGGCGAGGTAAGGATAGATAGCGGTCGCGCCGAAGCCCAGCAGCACGGCGAAATGGTGCGGATCGCGGGCGCTGGCGGTTTCGACGATAATATTGGCGTCGCAGCGCAGGTTTTTCTCCACCAGGCGCGTCTGAATCGCGCCCACCGCCATTGGCGCAGGCACCGGCAGACGTTGTTCGCTGATGGCGCGGTCGGACAGCACCAGCAGCACCGTGCCATTGCGCACCATGCTCTCCGCTTTATCACACAGCGCATGAATAGTCGCTTCCAGCGTTTGCTCCGCCGGGTTGAAGGTACAGTCCAGCGTATCGGCGCGATAATATTCGCCTTCCAGCGTCGTCAACTGACGGAAGTCGGAGAAAAGCAAAATAGGCGATTTAAAAGAGACGCGGTGCGCCTGGCCTTCCGCTTCGCAGAAAACATTCATTTCGCGGCCGATGCTGGTGGCCAGCGACATCACGTGATTCTCGCGCAGCGGATCAATCGGCGGGTTAGTCACCTGAGCGAACTGCTGACGGAAATAGTCATAAATGAGGCGCGGGCGGCTGGAGAGAACCGCAAACGGCGTATCATCGCCCATTGACCCCACCGCTTCCTGACCATTTTCACCCAGCACGCGGATAATCTGATCCAGCTCTTCGCTGCTGTAGCCGAACTGCTTCTGGTAAGTCGCCAGCGTCACGTCATCCAGTTCGCGGCTGCCAACCTGATCGTCAGGCAGATCCTCGAACGGCACCAGACGCTTAACGTTCTTCTCCATCCAGGCTTGATAAGGATGGCGGCTTTTCAGATCGTTGTCCGTTTCCGCGGAATGCAGAATGCGGCCTGAGCGCGTATCGATCACCATCAGCTCGCCTGGCCCGACGCGGCCTTTTTCCAGCACCTCATCCGGCTGATAGTCCCAGATGCCGACTTCAGAAGCGCAGGTGATCAGCTTGTCCTTGGTGATCACATAGCGCGCCGGACGCAGGCCGTTGCGGTCAAGGTTACAGGCGGCGTAGCGTCCGTCGGACATCACGATGCCCGCTGGGCCGTCCCACGGCTCCATATGCATTGAGTTAAAGTCGAAGAACGCGCGTAGCTCAGGCCCCATATCCGGATTGTTCTGCCAGGCCGGCGGCACCAGCAGGCGCATTGCGCGGATAAGGTCCATGCCGCCGCTCAGGAACAGCTCCAGCATGTTATCCATTGAGCTGGAATCGGAGCCGGTTTCATTAACGAACGGCGCGGCGTCCTGCAGATCGGGGATCAGCGGCGTCTGGAATTTATAGGCGCGCGCGCGGGCCCACTGACGGTTGCCGGCGATGGTGTTGATCTCGCCGTTGTGCGCCATATAACGGAAGGGCTGAGCCAGCGGCCAGCGCGGCACGGTATTGGTGGAAAAGCGCTGGTGGAACAGGCAGATCGCCGATTCCATACGCAGATCCGCCAGATCGAGATAAAAGCGCGGCAGATCGGCCGGCATGCACAGGCCTTTATAGATATTGACCTGATTAGAGAAACTGCAGACATAGAACTCTTTGTCGCCCAGCGCTTCGATACGCTTTTCAATACGGCGACGCGCCATATAAAGGCGGCGCTCCATATCCCGGGGACGCCAGCCGGCTGGCGCATTAATAAAGATCTGTTCAATGCGGGGCAGAGAGGAGAGGGCGACTTCACCCAGTACTTCCTGATTGGTCGGCACATCGCGCCAGCCAACGATTGATAAGGTTTCGCGCAGCACCTCTTCCTCGACGATGCGGCGGCTGGCGCGCGCCAGTTCTTCGTCCTGATTCAGGAACAGCATGCCGACAGCATAGTTCTTCGCCAGGCGCCAACCCTGTTCTTCGGCGACAACGCGGAAGAAACGGTCAGGTTTCTGCAGCAGCAGGCCGCAGCCGTCGCCGGTTTTGCCGTCGGCCAGAATGGCGCCGCGGTGCTGCATACGAGCCAAAGCATGAATCGCAGTGCGCACTACTTTATGGCTGGGTTCGCCTTCAATATGAGCGATCAGGCCGAAACCACAGTTATCCTTTTCAAGGGATTTATCGTACAACATTTCAGTGAACCTCCCCAGGCTCTGCGGATCCCCGGCGCCGACGGCAGGCGTAGAAAGGGCAGGCGGCAGGTTGGCGTCTCATACGCGTACCGGTCGCATGGCTCCCATTCATAGCCTCAGGCATCGGTGTCACAAGTATTGCGGACTTGCTTCAGAGGGAATCTCAATTACTGCATAAATATGATGAGTGGAACACTCATCCGAAAAGCTTCCAGCGGATTTCCAACTTATCGGGAAAGCGTAAAGAGGTCAAATACGCTTCTTACTTATGCTTTTTAGGTGTTTTTATATTTAACTTTTTGTTTTTTAAATAAATAAGGGATTATTTTGTCTTGCGTACGGGGCCGGGGGTAAGGTGAAGAATGTGAGCTGTCTCACTATGGGGCGGCGATCAAATCTCTGCACCATGCTAGTGCTGACGTGTATCTCAGGATTATCTGCTGGTAAATAGCGAATGAATATAGAATGCATCTGTTTTTCTTATAATGCATTTTTTAAGGTTAAGGGAGAGCGATCATTAGTAAAATTAATTAAGTAAATAATGACTAAAAAGACTCTTTATTTGAATGATTATTCTTTTGGGTAAGGGGGAAGCAAAGACGTTGCAAACGCATCGTCTTGAAAAGCATCGGTGTGAGTCGATAAACCTGCTATGACAGGGGCTTTCCAATGTATGCAACCTGGCGAAATAGTCAATACTTTTGTCCGGTTAAGCGCTTTTTTCCAGCGGAGGGGCCGTATTTGCACTTTAATAGTGCAGTGGCCGGGCGATTTTCCCTCCCTGCGGTGAGTTTACGCCTGCCGCGCCCCCCTGACCCTAAAGTGGGGTATGATGGGAAATGAGACCGGGAAGGAAACTGATATGAAACAAATTCGTCTGTTAGCGCAATATTATGTCGATTTAATGGTGAAGCTGGGGTTAATCCGCTTTTCCTTGCTGTTGGCTTCCGCGCTGGTCGTGCTGGCAATGGTGGTGCAGATGGCCGTCACCATGCTGCTGCGCGGCCATGTAGAGAGCATTGATATGGTGCGTTCCGTGTTTTTCGGCCTGTTGATCACTCCCTGGGCGGTTTACTTTCTGTCGGTGGTGGTTGAACAGCTGGAAGAGTCGCGTCAGCGGCTGGCGCGGCTGGTGGATAAGCTGGAGGAGATGCGCAAGCGCGATCTGGAACTAAACCAGCAGATGAAAGAGACCATCAGCCAGCTAAATCAGGAGATTGCCGACCGTATCAAAGCGGAAGAGGCGCGTCTGCTGGTGGTGGACAAACTGAAAGAGGAAATGGCGCGGCGCGAGCAGGCGCAGATAGAACTTGAACAGCAATCCTCTTTCCTGCGCTCTTTTCTCGATGCTTCCCCGGACCTCGTTTTCTATCGCAATATCGATCAGCAATTTTCCGGCTGCAACCGCGCGATGGAGCTGCTGACCGGCAAAAGCGAAAAACAGCTCATCGGTCTGACGCCGAAAGAAGTTTATGATGAAGAGGCGGCGACCAAGGTTTTGGAAACGGATGAGAAAGTTTTCCGCCATAACGTTTCTCTGACCTATGAACAGTGGCTGCAATATCCCGACGGGCGTAAAGCCTGTTTTGAAATCCGCAAAGTGCCCTATTACGATCGCGTCGGTAAACGCAGCGGCCTGATGGGCTTCGGTCGTGACATTACCGAGCGTAAGCGCTATCAGGACGCGCTGGAAAACGCCAGCCGCGAGAAGACGACCTTTATCTCGACTATCAGCCATGAGCTGCGCACGCCGCTTAACGGCATCGTTGGGCTGAGTCGGATTCTGTTGGATACCGATCTGAATCAGGAGCAGCTGAAATATCTCAAAACCATTCATGTCTCAGCGATAACGCTGGGCAATATTTTTAATGATGTTATTGAGATGGACAAAATCGAGCGGCGTAAAGTGCAGCTTGATAACCAGCCGCTCGACTTCACCGGTTTTCTTGCCGATCTGGAAAACCTCTCCGGCCTGCTGGCGCAGCCGAAAGGCCTGAAATTTGTTCTGCAGCCTCATCTGCCGCTGCCGCATAAAATCATCGCCGACGGCACGCGCCTGCGTCAGATTTTATGGAACCTGATCGGCAATGCGGTGAAATTTACTCAGCAGGGCGAAATAGTGGTTCGCGTCACTTATGAAAGGGAGCAGCTGCGTTTTGAAGTAGAAGATTCGGGCATGGGCATCCCGCTTGATGAGCAGGATAAAATTTTTGCCATGTACTATCAGGTGAAGGATCAGCATGGCGGCAAGCCCGCTACCGGCACTGGTATCGGGCTGGCGGTTTCACGCCGTCTGGCGCAGGCGATGGGCGGCGATATTACCGTACGCAGTGCGCCGGGAGAAGGCTCCTGCTTTACGGTTACGCTGAATGCGCCGCGCGTTGCGGAAGAGGTAGAAGATGAGCAGCTGGCTGACGAAATGCCGCTGCCTGCGCTACACGTGCTGCTGGTTGAAGATATTGAGCTGAACGTCGTGGTGGCGCGCTCGGTACTTGAGAAGCTGGGCAACAGTGTAGAAGTGGCGATGACCGGCCAGGCGGCGTTGGATATGTTTGATCCCGATGAGTTCGACCTGGTGCTGCTGGATATCCAACTGCCCGATATGACGGGGCTGGACGTGGCGCGCGCCATTCATCAGCGCTTTAAAGGGGAGCGGCTACCGCCGTTAGTCGCATTGACGGCGAACGTGCTGAAAGACAAAAAAGAGTATCTGGAAGCCGGCATGGATGATGTTCTCAGCAAGCCGCTGGCGGTGCCGGCGTTAACCGCGATGATTAAAAAATTCTGGGACTATCAGGATGACGCAGTGGCTGACGTCCCTGAGCGTATGGATGACAAAAAGCTGGCGCTTCTCGATCTACCGATGCTGGAACAGTATATCGAGCTGGTCGGCCCGTCGCTGATCACCCGTAGCCTGGATATGTTTGAACAGATGATGCCGGGTTATCTGGCGGTGCTGGATTCTAATATGATGGCGCGCGATCAAAAGGGCATTACTGAAGAAGGGCATAAAATCAAAGGCGCTGCGGGCTCGGTGGGCTTGCAGCACTTGCAACAGCTATCGAAACAGATTCAGAGCCCGGAATTGCCTGCATGGTGGGATAACGTACAGGAGTGGATCGACGAGCTGAAGCAAGAATGGCGACACGATGTGGCGATATTACGTGAATGGATTGAAAAGCAGGAAGCAGAAAAAAAATGACCCCGGCTTGTGCCGGGGTGCGCGAATACTGCGCCAACACCAGGGAAAAGGTTTGCTCAAGCCATTCTTAGAAGAGTTAACAAGCGGCACAAGCATGGTATTGGGTAACGCTTTGACACACCTTAGCAAATCTCACAGTATCTGTTAAAAGATTCATTAAAATATGTGATGTAGGCCAGCGTTGACACCCAGAAAACATTAATTTAATGACACAGTCAAGCAAGAAATTAACTAAGGCCCTATATTGGCGTCAAATTAAGCTTTTGTAAAGGATTTCATTGCAAAAAACTTTCATCGTCCAGCGTCAATATTCAGGTACGCTTTTTTTGGCTTTACCCGTTACACTTGATGAGCATCACTTTTACATAATGCCTTGTAATTTAAAAAAATAGCTCTCATGACAAGTGCGCTGGTGCGCCGCAAAAAAGTTCAGCTTATGGGTGAGCTCTGCTCATTTCAGTGCTTAACGCAGCCTGTAAGGACAGGGCGTTAAAACGCTTAATTATCCATGTTTAAAAAACGTCAAATTGTCCGCTGAAAAGCATCTTTACTTGAAATTATTTTGTCTTTTCTTTAGTTAACATGGTCACTTATCAGGCGTTCCATAAGGGGTTTAAATGTTTTTCCTTATGGGTAATCATAAGGCTTCAGGCTGAATTCCTGTAAAAGCAGCAGGGTGTCTAAACTTTGGAACCGATTCCTAAGACATGGAACCTATTGATGTTTGAAGAAATTAACAAAATATGAATTTCTGAATCAGCAAATTTGGCCGCAAAAAGCGCTGTTTTATCATTACACGACCGTAATAACTTCAGGGCCAGTCATGGCAGTAACGAGAGCAATTGATAAGTGAAAAAAAAACGGATTGGACAGGATCGTATGGGTATCGGTAAAGGACAACTGTTAAGCTTTTGCAAACGCTGGCTGCTGCGCCTGATCGTTTCGATCGTCGGCTTATGGCTGGCCGGGATCGTACTATTTGCTTTTTTGCCGGTCCCTTTTTCAGCAGTGATGGCGGAGCGGCAGGTCGGCGTCTGGCTTAAAGGGGAGTTTTCCTGGGTTGCGCACTCTGACTGGGTGTCGAGAGAGGAGATATCCCCCTGGATGCTGCTGGCAGTCATCGCCGCAGAAGATCAAAAATTTCCTCAGCATTGGGGGTTTGATGTAGAGGCGATCGAGTCGGTGCTGGATAAGCAGAATGGACGGATGCGCGGCGCCTCTACGCTTTCACAGCAAACGGCGAAAAATCTCTTTCTTTGGGATGGCCGTAGTTGGCTGCGTAAAGGGCTGGAGGCCGGGCTGACGCTGGGACTGGAAGGCGTATGGAGTAAAAGGCGTATCCTGACGGTGTACCTGAATATCGCCGAGTTTGGCGATGGCATATTTGGCGTAGAGGCGGCGGCGCAGCGCTATTTTCATAAGCCCGCCAGCCGACTGACGATGACAGAAGCGGCGCTGCTGGCCGCCGTTCTGCCTAATCCGCTGCGTTTCCGCGCGGATGCGCCTTCTGGCTATGTGCGTCAGCGGCAGGCATGGATCATGCGGCAGATGCGTCAACTGGGCGGCACAACATATATTCAGCAGCACCGCCTGTAACGACTTATTCTTCGTCGAAGCCCGCTTCAAACAGCTCAATGACTGCCGCCAGCGCCTGCTCTTCCTGCGGGCCGGTGGCTTCAATTTCAATGTGGCCGCCTTTAGCCGAATCGAGCATCAGCAACGCAATCACGCTGCTGGCTTCCGCCTCGGTGCCCGCCTCATTACGCAGCAGCACTTCAGCGTCAAAACTTTGTACCAGTTCAAACAGCTTCATCGCGGGGCGGGCATGCATGCCCAGCTTATTTTTAATTTCAACGGTTTGCCTGACTGTCATGATTTGCGTTTTTCCAGCGTGCGATGGCGGGATTGCACATTCTTGCCGCGCGAACGGAAATAGTCGGCGAGCTGTTCGGCAATATAGACGGAACGGTGTTTGCCGCCAGTGCAGCCAATGGCGACGGTCAGATAACTGCGATTATTGGTTTCCAGCATCGGCAGCCATAATTCGAGATAGCTGCGCGTCTGGTAGATAAAGTTATGCACCTCAGTGTGACGATCGAGAAAGGCCGCTACGGGTCTGTCGAGGCCTGTCATCGGACGCAGCTTTGGGTCCCAGTGCGGGTTAGGCAGAAAGCGCACGTCAAAAACATAGTCGGCGTCGATAGGGATGCCATGCTTAAAACCGAAAGATTCAAATACCATCGTGAGTTCGCGCTCGCGCTTGCCGAGCAGACGCGTACGCAGCATCTCCGCCAGTTCATGCACCGACATTTCCGACGTATCGACAATCAGATCGGCGCGCGATCGCAGTGGCTCCAGAAGATCGTTTTCTTCATCGATAGCGCTTTCCAGCGACAGGTTTTTGCTGGAGAGCGGATGCAAACGGCGGGTATCGCTGTAGCGACGGATTAAGGTGTTGCGGTCCGCGTCCAGGAACAGCAGCTGCGGCGAAAAGCTGCCGGGCAGGCTGGTCAGCGCCTTTTCCAGCACATCCGGCGACTCCGGCATATTACGCACATCTATACTGACGGCGGCCGAGATATTACGTGCAGCCAGCGAATTCGCCAGATCGGGCAGGAGTGTTACCGGCAGGTTGTCCACACAGTAAAAACCCATATCTTCCAGCGCGCGTAACGCGACAGATTTCCCTGAGCCTGAACGACCGCTGACGATCATCAGCACCATTAAGTTGTCTCCCCATTCAACCTGCGCGACGGGCCGCAAGCCCGCCGTTCAGGCAAAAGTGCAAGCGTAGTAATTAATGATTCTCTTCCGGCGCTGCGGTAATGATCTCATACAGCTCTTCATCACTCTGCGCAGCCCGCAGACGACGGCATACCGTTTTGTCGGCCAGCCGTTTCGCCACCAGTGAAAGGGTATGCAGATGTGTTTTACATTGATCCGCCGGTACCAACAAGGCAAAAAGCAGATCAACCGGTTGATTATCAATAGCATCGAACCCGATTGGCTGATCGAGGCGGATAAATACGCCTACTGCACGCAGTGTATCCTCTTCCAGCTTTCCGTGCGGAATAGCGATGCCGTTGCCGATGCCGGTGCTGCCCATGCGCTCGCGCGTCAGGATCGCTTCAAACACCGTTTGGTGCGGCAGATTAAGCTGTTTGGCAGCCAGTTCACTGATGATTTCCAGTGCCCGCTTTTTGCTCTGGCAATGCACTCCGCTGCGGGTACAGTCAAGGTTAAGTACAGAGCTGAGTTCCAGTGAGAGTTCGTTGTTCATCATAGTTTCACTTGCGTGTTCACATTTACTGGCGCATCGCGCTACTTTACGCGTCTTACGATGAGAAAAGCAGTAAAAATTTGCCAGCGTGGCGTGAATGGAAAAACGGGGCGAAAAAGATCGCCCCACGATAGTGCCGCATTACTACAAGCGGCCCGTTCTTCCTTCCGCCTTGCGAAGGTTAGTGTTGTTTTAACTTGTCTTTATGCCGGGTTAGCTGACGAGAAAGCTTATCGATCAAGCCATCAATCGCCGCGTACATATCATTAGCCTCAGAAGTCGCATGCAGTTCGCCGCCGCTGACGTGCAGCGTCGCTTCCGCTATCTGCTGCACTCGCTCTACCTTCAGCACAACGTGGACCTGGGTTATCCGGTCTGAATATTGTTCCAGCTTGGCAAACTTAGTGTTTACAAACTCGCGCAAAGCTGGCGTGATTTCAATGTGTTGCCCGGTAATATTGAGCTGCATAGCGTCTTCCTTCTCAGTGAGTATCAAACCAGCTGTTTACGCTGGTTTGATGGCGGGATGGATAAAGACTCTCGGTACTTTGCGACGGTGCGGCGCGCCACCATAATGCCCTGTTCGGACAGCATAGAGGTGAGCTTGCTGTCGCTCAGCGGTTTGGCGGGGTTCTCCGCCGAGATGAGTTTTTTCACCAGCGCGCGGATCGCCGTGGAGGAAGCTTCGCCGCCGCCCTCGGTATTGACGTGGCTGGAGAAAAAATATTTCAGTTCGAAAATACCGCGCGGGCTGTGCAGGTATTTTTGCGTCGTTACGCGGGAAATGGTTGATTCATGCATGTCGACCGCCTGAGCGATATCTGCCAGCACCATCGGGCGCATGAACTCCTCTCCCTGTTCAAAGAAGGCCTGCTGCTGCTCGACGATACAGCGCGTGACTTTCAGCAACGTATCGTTCCGGCTTTCCAGGCTTTTAATCAGCCATTTCGCTTCCTGCAGATTGGTGCGAATAAACTGACTGTCGCTATCGTTGCGCGTTGAGTTGCCCAGCGCCGCGTATTGCTGGTTGATATTCAGCCGCGGCACGCTGTCGCTGTTGAGCTCTACTGTCCAGCGGTTGCCGATTTTGCGCACCAGTACGTCGGGAATGACATATTCCGGTTCGCTGGTGTTTACCGACTGCCCTGGTCGCGGATCGAGCGACTGGATCAGCGCCATCGCCTCTTTCAATACATCTTCTTTCAGGCGGGTGACGCGCATCAGACTGCGGAAATCATGGTTTGCCAGCAGATCGAGATGCTCGCTGACAATCAGCTGCGCCTCCGTCAGCCATGGCGTATCGCTGGCGAACTGCGAAAGCTGCACCAGCAGGCAATCGCGCAGATCGCGGGCGCCAACGCCAACAGGATCGAAACGCTGCACGCGCTTCAGCACCGCCTCGACTTCATCCAGCGCCACCTCTTCATCGCCCATGCTATCGCGGATTTCATCCAGCGTGACGGTGAGATAGCCGGTATCGTCAATGGCATCGACAATCGAGGTGGCGATGGCGCGATCGGTATCGGTAAACGGCGTCAGCTCCACCTGCCACATCAGGTAATCCTGCAGCGACTGGGTGGTTTCACCCTGGTAGACCGGCAGTTCGTCGTCGCGATAGTCGGTACCGGTGCCGGACGGCGTGCCGGCGGTGTAGATCTCGTCCCAGGTGGCGTCAAGCGGCAACTCCTCCGGCATATCCTTCTGCTCCAGCGCCTCCCGCGTATCGAGCGTTTCACTCTCGGTATACTCGCGGGAATCCACCTCTTCATGGACATTATCGGTCTGCTCAAGCAACGGGTTGCTCTCCAGCGCCAGCTGAATCTCCTGTTGGAGCTCCAGCGTAGAGAGCTGTAGCAGGCGAATAGCCTGCTGCAGCTGCGGCGTCATGGCGAGCTGTTGGCTGAGCCTGAGTTGCAAACCTTGCTTCATATTCAGAATAGCGTTTCCTGATAGCAGACTGTCATAACCGACACCATATCAGAGTCTGAACTCTTCACCCAAATAGACGCGTTTCACCTGTTCATCGGCCAGAATCGCTTCCGGGGTGCCATGGGCGATCAGACGGCCCTGACTCACAATATAGGCGCGTTCGCAAACGGCCAGCGTCTCACGGACGTTATGGTCGGTGATCAGCACGCCGAGACCGCTGTCACGCAGGTGTTCGATAATCTTTTTGATATCGATAACGGAGATCGGGTCGACGCCGGCGAAGGGTTCATCCAACAGGATGAATTTGGGGTTCGCCGCCAGCGCGCGCGCAATTTCCACACGACGCCGTTCGCCGCCGGAGAGCGCCTGGCCGAGACTGTCGCGCAGATGTTCAATATGGAATTCTTCCATCAGCTCGTTTGCGCGATCCTGACGCTGTTCGGTGGTCAGATCGTCGCGCACCTGCAGCACGGCCATCAGATTGTCATAGACGCTGAGGCGACGGAATATCGACGCTTCCTGCGGCAGGTAGCCGATGCCGCGACGGGCGCGGGCATGGAGCGGTAAAATACTGATGTCTTCATCATCAATCACGATGCGCCCGGCGTCGCGCGGCACAATGCCAACAACCATATAAAAGGTGGTGGTTTTGCCCGCGCCGTTTGGTCCCAGCAGACCGACGATTTCGCCCGATTTAACCTGCAGGCTGACATCTTCCACCACGCGGCGGCCTTTATAGGCTTTCGCCAGATTTTCAGCGAGTAGTGTTGCCATATGAATCAGTTACTCTTCTGTTGGCCATTAGAGGCGCCGGATTTATCCTGCAGCTGCGAAGGCACCAGTACGGTTGTCACGCGCTTGTTCTGGCCCTGGCTAAACGCCTGCATTTTCTGCTCTTTCACCAAATAGGTGATACGATCGCCTTTGACATTGCTGTCCAGCTGCTCGATATAGGCGTTGCCCGTCAGTTCAACAAAATCCTTCGCCAGCTCATAATGCATCTTCTGAGCATGACCTTTTACCGGTTTGCCGTCGTCCTGCAGCTGATAAAAGGTCGCCGGCGTACCGTAAGCGTCAACGATGGTTTTGTTGCTGTCGCCGCCAGGACGCGTTACGACGACTTTATCGGCGGTAATTTTGATCGAACCCTGCGTCACGATCACATTGCCGGTAAAGGTCGCGACGTTGCCTTGCAGATCCAGCGCCTGGTTAGCGGAATCGATATTAACGGGCTTTTCGGAGTCGCCCGTTAATGCCAGAGCCGGAACGCTGGCGGCCAGCAGGGTAGTGATAAGCAGAAGCTTAAGGCTGTTGTTGTGCATTGATTTCATAATTAGTTTTGACCTTTTCAATCAGCTCGGCCGTTTTCGTCCGTAAATTACCGCGCATTTTCATACCAGTAGAATTAAAGCCGCGGCCATAAAGTGTTACCTGGTCGTCAGACTGCACATCCTGCGTCACCAGATTGACCTGCGCATTATCGGTTTTAATCCGCTCAAGCTGAGCGTCTTTCGTCAGGCTGTTGACTTCAACGTGACCATAGAGATAAAGCATGCGGTCTTTTGTCAGTTTGGCTTTATCCGCGCGTACTGACCAGGCAGGGATCTTGTTTTCGTCATAGGTGGTCATCAGCGGATTATCGAACCAGCTGATCTCATCGGTCGAAAAATAGGTCACCTTATCCGAAACCAACTTGTAGCTGAGACTGCCTGCCGGGTTATAGACCACGGTGCTGGAGTTTGCACTGGTATAGGTCGGTTCCTGATTATTGGTTTCCTGCGGCCCCTGGTTTTCATCATTGCCGGCGAGATTCCAGCCGAGCAAGATAATGGCGATCAATGCCAGCAGTAACGTTATCCAACGCCTGGTTTTACTCATACCGATTGCCCTTTGGCGTCATCAAACTTATCCTGGGCGATCAAAATCAGATCGCAGAGTTCACGCACCGCGCCGCGTCCGCCGGCGATGCGGGTTACATACCTGGCGCGCCCTAGCAGTAGAGGATGCGCGTCGGCCACCGCCACGCTCAGGCCCACCTGTGCCATCACCGGCCAGTCGATGAGATCGTCGCCGATATAGGCGACCTGCTCAGGGCGTAGCGACAGTTTATCCAGAAGTTCCCGGAAGGCCAAAAGCTTATCGGACTGCCCCTGGTAAAGATGTGTAATGCCCAGCGTCTGACAACGATCCTCCAGCAGTTTCGCACGGCGCCCGGTAATAATAGCGACGTCGATATCGGAGGTTAGCAGGCAGCGGATGCCGTAACCGTCGCGGACGTTGAATGCCTTCAGCTCTTCGCCGCTGTTGCCCATATAGATCAGGCCATCGGACATTACGCCGTCCACATCGCAAATCAGCAGGCGAATCGCTTCTGCTCGCTTGATTACGTCCCGGCTTACTGCGCCGTAGCAGGTCTCCACGACGTCCAGTTCTTGCGTCATTCTCGTTTCCATCTGGTTATACTACGCCAGCGCGCAGCATGTCATGCATATGCACGACGCCGATCAGCTGATCGCCGTCGGCGACCATAACGGCGGTGATATGCTTATTCTGCATCAGGTTAAGCGCGTCGACCGCCAGCATGCCGGGACGCACCCGCACGCCGCCCGGCGTCATCACGCTGGCGATAGCGGCCTGTTGAAAATCGATGCCCATATCGAAGACGCGGCGTAAATCACCGTCGGTAAAAATTCCCTGAATCTGCATCAGATCGTCCACGATCGCCGTCATACCAAGGTTTTTACGCGTGATTTCCAGCAACGCGTCGCGCAGCGAGGCATCTTTCGTCACGTGAGGGATTTCGTCGCCGGTGTGCATGATATCACTGACGCGCAGCAACAGCTTGCGTCCCAACGCGCCGCCCGGATGCGAAAGGGCAAAATCTTCGGCGGTAAAGCCGCGCGCCTTAAGCAGCGCCACCGCCAGCGCGTCGCCCATCACCAACGTCGCGGTGGTGCTGGAGGTCGGCGCAAGGCCGAGCGGGCAGGCTTCCTGCGGCACTTTAACACAGAGATGAATATCCGCGGCGCGCGCCATGGTGCTCTCCGGTCGCCCGGTCAGGCAAATCAGTTCGACCTTAAGCCGTTTCAGCACCGGAATCAGCGCTAAGATCTCATTCGACTCGCCGGAGTTGGAGATTGCGATAACGATATCGTTGGCGCTGACCATGCCGAGATCGCCATGGCTGGCCTCGGCCGGATGCACGAAAAAGGCGGGCGTGCCGGTGCTGGCGAAGGTCGCCGCCATTTTTTTACCAATATGTCCCGATTTGCCCATGCCCATTACCACCACTTTTCCCTGGCAGTAAAAAATTCTTTCGCAGGCACAAGTGAAATCTTCATTAATGTATTGGTCAAGCTGCTCCAGCCCCTGACGTTCAATATGAAGCACTTCTTTACCAGCCTGTTGGAAATCAAAGCCTGGTTCGAGCATAAGGTGAGACATTGATATCAGTCCTTTATCCGTTGAGACTCAATGGTTGCAGGTAGAGCACCGCTACCCAGATGATAAAACCGGCCAGTAGCACGGCGCCGGCGCGACGGCCGATACGACGGCTACGCTGCAGGCAGATAAGCGTAAACAGGGCGCTGACGCCCAGCATAACCCAGTAGTCGCGCTCAATAACGGCGCTGTCGAACGCGCCGGGTTGTATCAGCGCCGGCAGGCCCAGCACGATAGCCATATTATAAATGTTCGAGCCGATAAGGTTGCCGATGGCGATATCATCTTCGCCTTTTAATGCGCCGGCGATCACGGTAGCCAGCTCCGGCAGGCTGGTGCCCACCGAAATGATCGTCAGGCCGATAACCAGCTCACTGACGCCTAAGTAGTCGGCGATAACCGTCGCGTTATCGATCACCATGCGGGTGGACATCGGCAGAATAATCAGCGCGACCGCCAGCCAGAGAAAAGCGACGGTATTGCCCGCGTCGTCTCGCGGCAGCTCGGCCACCTGTTCCCGCGTCAGGGAGTCGCTGTTATCTCTTTCCGCGCGACGGGCGATGCGAATAATAAACAGCAGGTAAAGAAAGGCGATGGCGATCAGCGCCAGGCCGTCGCCCCGGCTAAGCTGATTATCGAATAGCATCACGCCGCACAGCAGCGTGACCAGCAGCATCAGCGGCAGTTCGCGTCGCACCAGCATGGAATGCACGGTCAGCGGATGCAGCAACGCCGCGCCGCCCAGGATCAGAAGAATATTGGTGATGTTAGATCCTATCGCCGTGCCGACGGCGATATCCATTTGCCCGTACGTCGCCGCCGTGAAGGAAACAATCAGCTCCGGCAGCGAAGTGCCGATGCCGACAATGGTCATGCCGATAATGATCGGGGGGATGCCTAACGAGCGGCAAAGAATAGCGGCACTAAACACTAAACGATCGGCTCCATAAACCAGTAAAACTAAACCGATAACTAACAGTGCAGTGGCTAAGAGCATGAAAAATCCTTGGATCGGTTATACTTGTCGGCTTGCCTGGCTCGTCATTGTGCGGGCGTCGCAAAAAGAATGGCGATGATTTTGACCGTCTGCGAGCAAAAAGTAAAACTTATGCCGGTTTTCGCTACGACGAGGCGGTAAGTTTCTGTAAAACTCGCGGCTATCGTCAGGAGAGTGCGATTAACATAGCTGATTTATATCGCCTGAAATGGGTAACAGAGGTAGCAATGCACCAGCCATCTACGAATCTGGTTGAGGTCCACGGCGTGAGTTTCTCGCGTGGCAACCGCACCATTTTCGACAATATCTCGTTAACGGTGCCAAAAGGAAAAGTCACCGCCATCATGGGGCCTTCCGGCATCGGCAAAACAACCCTGCTGCGTCTTATTGGCGGGCAGTTGCAGCCGGATGCCGGAGAAATCTGGTTCGACGGCGAGAATATTCCCGCGCTTTCGCGCTCACGGCTGTATGAAACGCGCAAGCGCATGAGCATGCTTTTTCAGTCCGGCGCGCTGTTTACCGATTTGAATGTATATGAAAATGTCGCCTGGCCGCTGCGTGAGCACACTCGCCTGCCGCCGCCGCTATTGCATAGCACGGTGATGATGAAGCTGGAGGCGGTCGGACTGCGCGGCGCGGCGAAGCTGATGCCTTCAGAACTGTCGGGCGGCATGGCCAGACGCGCCGCGCTGGCGCGCGCTATTGCGCTGGAGCCTGACCTGATTATGTTCGACGAACCTTTTGTCGGGCAGGACCCGATTACCATGGGCGTGCTGGTAAAGCTGATTGATGAGCTTAACCATTCGCTGGGCATGACCTGCATCGTGGTTTCGCATGATGTGCCGGAGGTCTTGAGCATTGCCGATTACGCCTATATTGTTGCCGGACAAAAAATTATTGCCCAGGGAACGACGAAGGCGCTGCAGGAAAATCCCGATGCGCGCGTGCGTCAGTTCATCGACGGCATTGCTGACGGGCCGGTGCCTTTCCGCTATCCGGCCGGCGATTATTTTGCCGATCTTACCGGCTCAGGGAGTCAATAAACTGATGTTCTTACATGCTCTGGCGTCATTAGGACGCCAAGGGATCCGCACCTGCGCTTCTTTTGGCCGCGCCGGCCTGATGTTGTTCCATGCATTGGCGGGCAAACCTGAGTTTCGCAAGCATGCTCCGCTGTTAATCAAACAGCTTTACAGCGTCGGCGTGATGTCACTGCTGATCATTCTTGTTTCCGGCTTGTTTATCGGCATGGTGCTGGGCCTGCAGGGATATCTGGTTCTGACGACTTACAGCGCCGAAACCAGCCTCGGCATGCTGGTGGCGCTTTCGCTGCTGCGCGAGCTGGGGCCGGTCGTCACTGCGCTGCTGTTTGCCGGACGCGCGGGATCGGCGCTGACGGCGGAAATCGGTTTGATGAAAGCCACGGAGCAGCTTTCCAGCATGGAGATGATGGCGGTCGATCCGCTGCGTCGGGTGATCTCGCCGCGTTTCTGGGCGGGCTTTATCAGCATGCCGCTGTTGGCGATGATTTTCACCGCCGTCGGCATCTGGGGCGGCGCTCTGGTCGGCGTCAGCTGGAAGGGCATCGACCCCGGTTTCTTCTGGTCGGCGATGCAGAATGCGGTGGATTTCCGTACCGATGTACTTAACTGTTTGATTAAAAGCGCAGTATTCGCCATAACGGTGACCTGGATCGCCCTGTTTAACGGCTACGACGCTATCCCGACTTCTGAAGGGATTAGCCGGGCTACGACGCGCACCGTCGTACACGCGTCGCTGGCGGTACTCGGTTTAGATTTTGTGCTGACGGCACTGATGTTTGGGAATTAAGGCAATGCAAACCAAAAAAAGTGAAATCTGGGTAGGCGCGTTTATGCTGCTGGCGCTGGTCGCCATCCTGTTTCTCTGTCTGCGCGTAGCGGACGTGAAATCGCTGGGCACTGAACCGACATGGAAGCTTTACGCGACCTTTGACAATATTGGCGGCCTGAAAACCAGTTCGCCGGTGAAAATCGGCGGCGTGGTTATCGGCCGCGTCACGGACATCTCGTTGGACGAGAAAACCTTGTCGCCGCGCGTCACGATGGCGATTGAAGACAAATATAACCATCTTCCCGACACCAGCTCGCTGGCAATCCGCACCCAGGGGCTGCTGGGCGAGCAGTATCTCGCGCTAAACGTCGGCTTCGACGATCCTGATATGGGAACGGCGATCCTGAAAGACGGCGACACGCTGCAGGACACGAAATCGGCGCTGGTGCTGGAAGACCTTATCGGTCAGTTCTTGTATAAGAGCGGCGACGGCGGCCAGAACAGCCAAAATACGCAGCAGGAGCAGGACGCGCCGGCGCAGCCGGCGCCTGCGACCCCGGACCAACCTTAAGAGGCTATAGATATGTTTAAACGTTTATTGATGGTCGCTATGCTGGTCATCGCACCGCTGGCGGCAAACGCGGCGGACCAAAGCAACCCCTACAAGCTGATGAACGAGGCGGCGCAAAAAACTTTTACCCGTCTGAAAAATGAGCAGCCGAAAATCAAGCAGGATCCGAACTACCTGCGCGAAATCGTGCGTCAGGAACTGCTGCCTTATGTGCAGATCAAGTATGCCGGCGCGCTGGTGCTCGGCCGTTACTATCGTGAAGCGACGCCGGCGCAGCGCGAAGCCTACTTCAAGGCGTTCGGCGATTACCTGGCGCAGGCGTATGGCCAGGCGCTGGCGCTCTATCATGGTCAGACTTACCAAATCGCCCCGGAGCAGCCGCTTGGCAATGCCAACATTATCGCTATCCGCGTCTCAATCATCGATCCTAACGGCCGTCCGCCCGTGCGCCTGGATTTCCAGTGGCGTAAAAACAGCCGCACCGGCGAGTGGCAGGCGTATGACATGATTGCAGAAGGTATCAGCATGATTACCACCAAACAAAATGAGTGGAGTGACACGCTGCGCACCAAAGGCGTTGATGGTTTGACGCAGCTGCTGAAAAACTATGCGGCTCAGCCGATTACGCTGGATCAGAAAAACAATGGCTGACGATCTGCGCTGGCACGTAGAGGCAAAAACGCTTTTCCTGCAGGGCGAACTCGATCGCGAAACGTTGATTGGTCTGTGGCAGCAACGGGAAAAGGTGATGCAGCACATTGAGACGATCGATGTCTCTGGCCTGCAGCGTGTCGATTCTGCGGGACTGGCGCTGCTGGTGCATTTGCGCCAGATAGCGCAGCAGCAGGGAGCCCGCCCCGTTTTTAGCGGCATCACGGATAAATTACACTCCCTGATTACGCTATACAATTTACAGCAGATCATTGTTTCTGCTAATAATCCTGTCTGACCAAACGGGATTGCCGTCTAAGCCCCTGCATCGTCAGGGGCTTTTTGCTTGTTTAAGATAAATGCGCTTTCAACTAATATAACAGCCTGTTTATCATCAACCGAATCCAGAAAAATCATGGAAAATAGCGAAATTCAGACAGTGCTGATGAACGCACTGCCTTTAACTGAGGTCCACGTAAGCGGCGACGGCAGTCACTTTCAGGTTATTGCCGTAGGCGAAATTTTTGCCGAGCTGAGCCGTGTGAAAAAGCAACAGACGGTATATGCGCCGCTGATGGAATATATTGCCGATAACCGTATCCATGCTGTTTCGATCAAAACCTACACACCTGAAGAGTGGGCGCGGGATCGTAAGCTAAACGGTTTCTAAGCTGTTGACGCGGCACACGGCCCGCGATTCAACAGCCTTTTGAGTATTGACAACAGAGAGCAGTTGCAATGGATAAATTTCGTGTACAGGGTCCGACCCGGCTGAGTGGTGAAGTAACCATATCCGGCGCCAAAAATGCCGCGCTGCCGATCCTGTTCGCCGCTCTGCTGGCTGAAGAGCCGGTAGAGATTCAGAATGTCCCAAAACTTAAGGACATCGATACCACCATGAAGCTGCTGAGTCAGCTGGGTGTCAAAGCGGAGCGCAATGGGTCGGTGCATCTGGACGCCAGCAAGGTCGATGTTTACTGCGCCCCTTATGAACTGGTGAAAACCATGCGCGCGTCCATTTGGGCGCTGGGGCCGTTGGTGGCGCGCTTCGGCCAGGGGCAGGTTTCTCTGCCGGGCGGCTGCGCCATCGGCGCGCGCCCTGTCGATCTGCATATTACCGGTCTTGAGCAGCTGGGCGCCGAAATCAAGCTGGAAGAGGGCTACGTTAAGGCGTCGGTTAATGGGCGTCTGAAGGGCGCGCATATCGTAATGGATAAGGTGAGCGTCGGCGCGACGGTGACCATTATGTCCGCCGCGACGTTGGCGACCGGCACCACCGTGATTGAAAACGCCGCGCGCGAGCCTGAAATTGTCGATACCGCCAACTTCCTGAACACCCTGGGCGCTAAAATCACCGGCGCGGGCGGCGATCGCATTACTATCGAAGGCGTGGAGCGCCTGGGCGGCGGCGTTTATCGCGTGCTGCCGGATCGTATCGAAACGGGCACCTTCCTGGTGGCTGCGGCTATCTCTGGCGGCAAAGTGGTGTGTCATAAGACGCAGCCCGATACGCTGGATGTGGTACTGGCGAAGCTGCGCGACGCGGGCGCGGATATCGAGACGGGCGAAGACTGGATCAGCCTGGATATGCACGGCAAACGTCCGAAGGCGGTGAATGTGCGCACGGCGCCGCATCCTGGTTTCCCTACCGATATGCAGGCGCAGTTTACGCTGCTGAACCTGGTGGCGGAAGGCACCGGCGTCATTACCGAGACGATCTTCGAAAACCGTTTTATGCATATCCCGGAACTGATCCGTATGGGCGCGCATGCGGAAATTGAAAGCAATACGGCGATCTGTCACGGCGTTGAAAAACTGTCCGGCGCGCAGGTCATGGCGACCGATTTACGCGCCTCGGCCAGTCTGGTGCTGGCGGGCTGCATTGCCGAAGGCACTACGATCGTGGATCGTATCTACCATATCGATCGCGGCTATGAGCATATCGAAGATAAGCTTATCGCAATGGGCGCCAGCATCGAGCGCGTCAAAGGCGAATAGAATCGCGTATTCTTTCGGGAATCATGCTGAACAACAGCCTCCGCTTTGCGGGGGCTGTTTTTTTTAGGACTGGCGTCAGGGACGAGAGCGGATAAGATTCTTGCGATCCAGCAGCTTATTCGTTTTGGGGTCGTAATAGCGGCTGGGCCAGATTTCTGCAGGATGAACGGCAAGCGCTTCAGCAATCAGCCATTCGCCTTTCGGCCAGGGACGATTAAGCGCATTAGCCAGCGTTGATGAACTTAGTCCCGCTTTACGCGACACGGCCGCCAGAGAGGTTCCCTTTTTATGCAGGGCGGCGATGATATCGGCAGTGTGCCAGTCCTTTTTTGTACGGTTCACATTCTTTTTCATAGCGCATTTCTCCCTATGCTTATTTCACCTGATGGAAACAACCGGATTTTTTAAGAAAATTTAAGTTAAACAGGATTTGCTAATCAGGTTGTTAACCCACAATATTTTTCTTATTAAACAATTTATAGTGGGTTTTTATAGCAAACAGGCTCCATATGTTTCCAGTAATTTTTGAATGAGGCCGACAAAATGTGTTTTTCTTCGCAAAAAGATTAATAAAGACTGCAACACAAACGGTGAAGCGGAAGGCAGATAGCAGAATGGGTTAAAAGCGGCGCGGAAAGCGACGCAAGAGAAGAGATTACCGAAGGAGAGAAACGGGAGCCTGAGTCAGCTCCCGCCGTCATATATCAGGAATCGCGCTGTACGGCCATATGCGCCAGCGCTTCGAGCGCGCTGCGCCAGGGGGATTCAGGCAGCGCCTGCAGGGCGGCAATCGCTTTATCCGCTTCCTCTTCGGCGCGGCTGCGCGTCCACTCCAGCGATCCGCACTGACGCATCGTTTCCAGAACCGGATCCAGCAGATGGCGACCATTTCCCTGCTCAATCGCTTCACGAATCATCGCCGCCTGCTGCGCGTTGCCGTGGCGCATCGCATGCAGCAACGGCAGCGTCGGCTTGCCTTCGCTCAGATCGTCGCCCACATTTTTACCCAGCGTTTCGCCGTCGGCGCTGTAATCGAGAAGATCGTCGATCAGCTGAAATGCGGTGCCGATATAGCGGCCATAATCCTGCAAAGCCTGCTCCTGCGTCGCGCTGCCGCCGGCGAGAATACCAGAAGATTGCGCCGCCGCCTCAAACAGGCGCGCCGTCTTGCTGTAAATGACGTGCATGTAGCTTTCTTCGGTGATGTCGGGATCGTTGCAGTTCATCAGCTGCAGCACCTCGCCTTCAGCGATGACGTTTACCGCCTCCGACATCAGCGCCAGAATGCGCAGCGAGCCCAGGCTGGTCATCATCTGAAAGGCGCGGGTATAGATAAAATCGCCTACCAGCACGCTGGCCGCGTTGCCGAAAGCGGCATTGGCGGTCGCTTTGCCGCGGCGCATATCCGATTCATCGACGACATCATCATGCAGCAGAGTGGCGGTATGAATGAATTCAATCAGCGCGGCGATAGTGACGTGCTGATTCCCCTCATACCCTAAAGCGCGCGCCGCAAGAATGGCGATCATCGGACGAATACGCTTTCCGCCGCCGCTGATGATGTAGTAACCCAACTGATTGATGAGCGAAACATCTGAATTCAGCTGTGAGAGAATGGTCTCGTTGACGGCCGCCATGTCTTGCGCGGTTAATTCATTAATTTGTTCTAAATTCATCAGTCTGTTCAGCTATTGCTCTGTTCAGCGCCATGTTAAGCGACTTTGCCCATGTCTGTGCCACGTAATGTATTACAGATTGTACTTGAAAAACGAGGCTCTTGAATCCTGAGTATGGCGCTGCGTTTTTTTTCTGCAATCCTTTGCTATGTCCTCTTGTCAAGCCAGGGAATTTTGCGTAGAATTCGCGCCCTATTGTGAATATTTTATCGCGCCGCCTGACAATTGAAGAAGGCAAGCGCAGAAGCGGAGTTTTATATGTACGCGGTTTTCCAAAGTGGTGGTAAACAACACCGAGTAAGCGAAGGTCAAACCGTTCGCCTGGAAAAGCTGGACATCGCAACCGGCGAAACTATTGAGTTCGATCAGGTTCTGATGATTGCAAACGGTGACGACGTAACTATCGGCGCACCGCTGGTTTCAGGTGGCGTGATCAAAGCAGAAGTTGTAGCTCATGGTCGTGGCGACAAAATTAAGATCGTTAAGTTCCGTCGTCGTAAACACCACCGTAAGCAGCAAGGCCACCGTCAGTGGTTCACTGATGTGAAAATCACTGGCATCAGCGCCTGAGAGGAGATCTGACAAATGGCACACAAAAAGGCTGGCGGCTCGACACGTAACGGTCGCGACTCTAACGCACAGCGCCTGGGCGTAAAACGTTTTGGCGGTGAATCAGTACTGGCTGGCAACATCATCGTTCGTCAGCGTGGCACCAAATTCCACGCAGGCACCAACGTTGGTCTTGGCCGTGACCATACTCTGTTTGCTACTGCAAACGGTAAAGTAAAATTCGAAGTTAAAGGCCCGAACAACCGTAAATACGTCAGCATCGTTGCTGAGTAAGGTTGTCGCGCTGCAGGTTGATTAATCAGCCTGCCAGAGAATGAAAGCCCCGCAGAGTATTGCGGGGCTTTTTACATTTTGAGCTTGCCTGATTTGCTGTACACTTTACGTACAGCCTTTCCGCAACGGGTCATCGCTTATGGCCTCGGCGGAATACAGCCGCACCGGCATGTCCGGTCGCCAGGTGAATGATTTACGGAGAAGGTAAATGAAGTTTGTTGATGAAGCGACAATTCTGGTTGTCGCAGGTGATGGCGGTAATGGTTGCGTCAGCTTCCGTCGTGAAAAATATATCCCGAAAGGCGGCCCTGACGGCGGTGACGGCGGTGACGGCGGTGATGTCTACCTGCTGGCTGACGAAAACCTCAACACGCTGATCGACTATCGTTTCGAGAAATCGTTCCGCGCCGAGCGTGGACAGAACGGTCAGAGCCGCGACTGTACCGGCAAACGCGGCAAAGATATCGTGATTAAAGTGCCGGTCGGCACGCGCGTGATCGATCAGGGCACCGGCGAAACGTTGGGTGACCTGACGCGGCATGAGCAGAAGCTGATGGTGGCGAAGGGCGGCTGGCACGGCCTGGGCAACACCCGTTTTAAATCGTCCGTTAACCGTACGCCGCGTCAAAAGACGATGGGGACGCCGGGCGAAAAACGCGATCTGCAGCTGGAGCTGATGCTGTTGGCGGACGTCGGCATGCTGGGCCTGCCTAACGCCGGTAAATCCACCTTTATCCGCGCCGTTTCCGCCGCAAAGCCAAAAGTTGCCGACTATCCGTTTACCACCCTGGTGCCAAGCCTTGGCGTGGTGCGCATGGACAGCGAAAAAAGCTTTGTGGTAGCGGACATCCCTGGTCTGATTGAAGGGGCTGCTGAAGGCGCAGGTCTGGGCATTCGCTTCCTGAAACATCTTGAGCGTTGCCGCGTGCTGTTGCACCTGATCGATCTGGCGCCGATCGACGAATCCGATCCGGTGGAAAACGCGCGCATTATCCTCGGCGAGCTGGAAAAATACAGTGAGAAACTGTACCGCAAACCGCGCTGGCTGGTGTTCAATAAGGTCGACCTGCTGGATCAGGAAGAGGCGGAAGCCCGCGCGAAAGCGATCGTCGAAGCGTTGGGCTGGGAAGAAAAATATTACCTGATCTCTGCCGCCAGCCAGACCGGTGTTAACGCGCTTTGCTGGGACGTCATGTCCTTCCTGATCGCCAATCCGAAAGAGGCGGAAGAGGAAGAGAAGAAACCTGAGAAAGCAGAATTCATGTGGGATGACTACCACCGTGAAGCGCTGGAGCAGGCGGAAGAAGAAGTGGACGAAGAGTGGGACGACGACTGGGATGAGGATGACGACGAAGGCGTCGAAATCATCTACCAGCGCTAAATGGCCGCTCAACGATAAGCCCGGTTACGCCGGGCTTTTTTATGCCCATTTTTTACTACCAGAGCAAAAAATAGCCAGATGATAAAGAAAATGTTTATCATCCCCTAATTATTTATCGTTGGGGGACACCACGCCTTATCGTCATTTCCTTTTTCTTTTCAGTGCGCTGTTTACTCTGTTTGCCGCCGCTTCTTCAGTTCAGGGTGGCGGGCAACCGGCATTGCGCATCCAGACCGGAACGATCGCGGCGATTGCTGAGCTGCAGCTTGCCGCCGTGCAGCTGTAAAATGCGCAGCACAATATTTAATCCCAGCCCGCTGCCGCCGTAGCGACGATCGCGACGATGAAACGCCTGCGTCAGCTCGCTCGCGGTCTCTTCATCAATGCCACCGCCCTCGTCCAGCACGCGCAGCAGGCTGCCTTCCTGTTCGATCTGGAGCTGTAGCGTGATTGCAGAGGCTTCCGGGCTGTAACGCGACGCATTCTCCAGCAAATTACGCAGCATCAGGCGCAGCAACACGGCATCGCCCTGCACCCGACCATCCTCTTGCGGCCAGACCAGACGCTGTTGGCGCTGCTTCATCATCTCTTCTATTTCGTCCTGTAACGGAGCGAAAATATCCTGCTGCCAGCTCAGCGTTTGATAATGCCCGCTGGCCAACGCCTGTCCGGCGCGCGACAGCATCAGCAGTTGCTCAATGACATGCATCAGCTGGTCGACGCGCGCCACCAGCATCGGCGCCTGCTTAATTTCCTGTTGCGCCAGCAGTTCCAGATGCAGTCGCAGGCCCGCCAGCGGCGTGCGCAGTTCATGCGCCGCATCGGCGGTGAATAATCTTTCCTGTTGCAGCGTCTGGTTAAGACGCGCCAGCAGCTGGTTGAGCGCGCGCGTCACCGCCACGATCTCCTCCATATCGGAAAAGGTCGGCAGGGGAGTGAGGTTATCAGCGGAGCGTTCGGCCAGGCTGGCCTGTAGCGCGTTCAACGGGCGAATGATCCAGCTGATGGCCCAGAAAGAGAGAATAAGGGTAAAGCCCACCATCACCAGCGAAGGCAGCAGCAGCGAGGCGATCGCTTCGCGAATTTCGTTTTCGACATGTTGATTGCGCGACTTCGCCGTCAGCGTTTCGTTGACCAGAAAGCCGATCTGTTCCCGGCTCTCATGCCAGAGCCAGATCGCGCTCATTAGCTGACAGGTCAGCAGGATCAGCGCCAGCATCATCAGCAGCCGCCGACGCATGCTGTTCATTGACGTTCTTCCAACCGGTAGCCGACGCCGCGCACCGTTTTAATGCGATCTTTGCCCAGTTTGCGGCGCAGATTATGAATATGCACTTCCAGCGTGTTGGAGCCGTTATCATCCTGCCAGCTGTAAAGATCCTGCTGCAGCGTCTCGCGATGCACCGTCTGGCCAATACGCATCAGCAGGCGCGTCAGCAGCGCGAACTCTTTCGGCGTTACTTCAATCGGCTGATTTTCGACGGAAACCTGAAGCGAGGCGAGATTCAACGTCAGATCGCCGTGCTGAATTTGGTTATCGCTGCGCCCCTGATAGCGACGGATCAGCGCGCGCACGCGCGCCTTCAACTCCGCCAGGGCAAATGGCTTAACCAGATAATCGTCGGCGCCGGCATCCAGTCCGCTGACCCTATCCTCCAGCGCATCACGCGCCGTCAGGATCAGCACAGGCAGATCGATGCCCTGCCGACGCCAGCGCCGCAGCAACGCCGCGCCGTCCATATCCGGCAGGCCGAGATCGAGAACGATGAGGCTGTATTGCCCGCTGTGCAGCAGCGTCTCCGCCTGCGCGCCTTTAGCGGCACAGTCGGTGACATAGCCTTCGCCGCCCAGCGCAAGGGCGACGCCCTCCTGCAACAGCGCATCATCTTCTACGATAAGTATTTTCATCAGTCTCAGTTATTTTGATAGAGATCCTTATATAAACGGCTTTCGAAGCGCACCAGCGGTACCCGACGTATTTTCTTATCCTCAGGCGGCACGGCGTAACCGGAGAGGAACTGCACGAAAGCGACGCGCTGCCCGCTGGCGGTAGTGATAAAGCCAGCCAGATTATAGACGCCGGAGAGCGAACCGGTTTTCGCGGAGACTTTGCCGTCGACGCCCGCCTCATGCAGCCCGCCGCGATAACGCAGCGTGCCGTCGTAGCCTGCCAGCGGCAGCATCGAGATAAAGTTTAGCTGCTGATCGTTTTGCGCAATATATTGCAACACTTCCATCATGGTCGCCGGGGCGATCAGATCGTGACGCGACAGCCCGGAGCCGTCGACCTGAATGCTGTTGCCCAGATCGATATTCGCCTTTTGACGCAGAATGCGACGCACGGCGTCGGAGCCTGCGCGCCAGGTGCCCGGCACGTTAAAATAGTGATGACCGATAGTACGGAACACCGTATCGGCAATCATATTGTCCGATTTTTTCAGCATGGTTTTCAGCAGGTCGCGCAGCGGCGCGGACTGCGTTTCCGCCAGCACGGCGCCAGGTTCGGTGACGCGCGTCTGGCGGACAAGATGGCCGGTATAGTCAATACCCGCGTCATGCAGCATCGCTTTCAAAATCGCGCCCGCCCAGGCGGCGCCGTCCTGTATCGAAAAAGCCAGCGGCAGAGGCTCGCTGCGTTGCGTCATGCAGCCCGTCAGCGTAAAGCGGTTCAGCTCGCCCGGCACCACGTCCAGCTCACAGTAGGGCGCGTCCGGCGAGCCCTTAGCTAAGGTGCGCACCTGGCTGAACATATTGACGGGATAGTAAGACGCGACGCGGATAAAGGCGTTGTCGTCAGGGCGTTCGGCGCTATAAAGCGAAACGGAGAAACAGTTCTTATCGACGATGGCGGCGGCTGGCGGTGCGCTAAAACATTGCGTGATATCATTCCATGGCCAGCCTGGCGCCTTGTCGTGGCTGGCGAAGACCGAGGTATCGATCACCAGATTGCCCTGAATATGGGTGATGCCCTGTTTGGTCAGCGCCGCCACCATATTGCGCAAATCCTGACGCGACAGCGTCGGATCGCCGGCGAAGCGTGCGACCAGATCGCCTTTCAGCGTGCCGTCGGCAACTTTGCCCTGGGTTTCCAGCGTGGTGCGAAAGCGAAAGTCAGGGCCCAGCTCCAGCAGGGCTGCGAGCGCCGTCACTACTTTCATGGTGCTGGCTGGCAAAGCCATTTGTTTACTGTGATAATCGACCAGCGGCGTTGATGAACCCACTTTTTGTGCCATCAGCGCCAGGTTTGCGCCATCCGGTAAGTATTGTGTGTATTCTTCCACAGGTGCTGCGTGAGCTTGCAGCATAAACGCACAGGTTAGTCCGGTAACAAGTCGTGAAAATCGCATAATCTCGCGGTAACTGACGGGTGAAGCCGTCATACTACGGTGCATCACGGTAGAAAGTAAACGATGACCCACAGGGAACTCTGGGTTAAAATACGTATCAAAATGCAAACCTGAATCCTGACCTGGAGCTTGCTCCGGGTCAGGTTTCTTTTGTTTGCGAATCAGCCGGTAGCGTTGCACAACGCGTCTGGCCGACGACCACTGGTCAGGACGACAACAAGCAAACAGGACCGATGACGAGGTATTAAAATGAATCAGATTCCGATGACGTTAAGGGGCGCAGAGAAGCTGCGTGAAGAACTCGAAGAGCTGAAGACCGTCAGACGCCCCCGTATTATTGCCTCCATTGCGGAAGCGCGTGAACATGGCGATCTGAAAGAGAATGCCGAGTATCATGCCGCACGCGAAGAGCAGGGCTTTTGTGAAGGGCGTATTCAGGAGATCGAGGCCAAGCTGTCTAACGCGCAGGTTATCGACGTAACGAAAATGCCAAACAATGGCCGCGTGATTTTCGGCGCGACAGTTTCCGTTCTGAATCTTGATACTGACGAAGAGTCGACCTGGCGTATCGTCGGCGACGATGAGGCAGACTATAAGCAGAATTTAATTTCCGTGAACTCGCCGATGGCGCGCGGACTGATCGGTAAAGAGGCGGACGACGTGGTGGTGATCAAAACGCCAGGCGGCGACGTCGAGTATGAAATTCTGAAAGTAGAATATCTTTAATCACTGCAACGCAGCTTTAAAGCGTCGCATGATTGTAAAGAAAGGAAAAAGGCCGCATCGCGGCCTTTTATCCAGTGCAGGAGCGTGGCAATTTCTTCCGGCTGAGTCATCAGCGAACGCGATTAACGCGGCAGGGAGATTTTACGTTCTTCTGTCGGGCGGTACAGCACCAGCGTCTTGCCGATAACCTGCACGTTACAGGCTCCCGTTTCGCGAACAATGGCTTCCACCACCAGGTTTTTCGTTTCCCGATCTTCGGTAGCGATCTTCACCTTAATCAGTTCGTGATGCGTAAGCGCCTGATCGATCTCGGCCAGCACGCCTTCGGTAAGGCCGTTGTTGCCCAGCATAACGACAGGTTTCAGCGGGTGCGCCAGACCTTTCAGGTGCTGTTTTTGTTTGGTACTCAGATTCATCGTATATTTTTACTTACATTGGGATTGAAAACGGTACATTCTACCGCCATCTCTGGTATATCACCAAACGCGACAGCCGTCAGTTTGGTTATTTATCGCTACGATGAAGAATAGTTGGAAAAAGTATGACAGGTAAAAAGCGTTCAGCCAGTTCCAGCCGCTGGCTTCAGGAACACTTTAGCGATAAATATGTGCAACAGGCACAGAAAAAAGGGTTGCGTTCGCGCGCCTGGTTTAAACTTGATGAAATACAGCAGGGCGATAAGCTGTTTAAGCCCGGCATGACGGTAGTTGATCTCGGCGCCGCCCCCGGCGGATGGTCACAGTATGTCGCAACCCAAATCGGTTCGAAAGGGCGTATCATTGCCTGTGACATTCTGCCTATGGATCCTATCGTTGGTGTCGATTTCCTTCAGGGCGATTTTCGTGAAGAATCGGTAGTGAAGGCGCTGCTGGAACGCGTCGGCGAAGAGAAAGTTCAGGTTGTCATGTCCGATATGGCGCCCAACATGAGCGGCACCCCCGCTGTGGATATTCCCCGGTCGATGTATCTGGTTGAGCTGGCGCTGGAAATGTGTCGCGATATTCTGGCACCCGGTGGCAGCTTTGTAGTGAAAGTATTTCAGGGAGATGGCTTCGATGAATACCTGCGGGAAATTCGCTCCCTGTTTACGAAAGTGAAAATTCGTAAGCCGGACGCTTCGCGGTCACGTTCACGCGAAGTGTACATTGTAGCGACAGGGCGCAAACTATAGTACCCTACGCTGTCTGTTAACACAGTTGTAATATGAGGTTAATCCCTTGAGTGACATGGCGAAAAACCTGATTCTCTGGTTAGTCATCGCGGTCGTGCTGATGTCTGTCTTCCAGAGCTTTGGGCCCAGCGAGTCGAATGGCCGTAGGGTTGATTATTCAACCTTCCTGTCGGAAGTGAACCAGGATCAGGTCCGCGAGGCACGTATTAACGGGCGTGAAATCAACGTTACCAAAAAAGACAGTAATCGATACACGACCTACATTCCCGTCAACGATCCCAAGTTGCTCGATAACCTGTTGACTAAAAATGTAAAAGTTGTCGGTGAACCGCCGGAAGAGCCGAGCCTGCTGGCTTCTATCTTCATCTCCTGGTTCCCGATGCTGCTGCTGATTGGCGTCTGGATCTTCTTTATGCGTCAAATGCAGGGCGGCGGCGGCAAAGGCGCGATGTCCTTTGGCAAAAGCAAAGCCCGCATGCTGACGGAAGATCAGATTAAAACCACTTTCGCCGACGTCGCAGGCTGTGACGAAGCGAAAGAGGAAGTCGGCGAGCTGGTGGAATACCTGCGCGAGCCGAGCCGCTTCCAGAAACTGGGCGGTAAAATTCCGAAAGGCGTTCTGATGGTGGGCCCGCCGGGTACGGGTAAGACGCTGCTGGCGAAAGCGATCGCCGGCGAAGCGAAAGTGCCGTTTTTCACCATTTCCGGCTCCGACTTCGTGGAAATGTTCGTCGGCGTGGGTGCGTCACGCGTACGCGATATGTTCGAGCAGGCGAAAAAAGCTGCTCCCTGCATCATCTTCATCGATGAGATCGACGCCGTTGGCCGTCAACGCGGCGCTGGCTTGGGCGGCGGTCACGATGAGCGTGAGCAGACCCTGAACCAGATGCTGGTCGAGATGGATGGTTTTGAAGGCAATGAAGGCATCATCGTTATCGCCGCGACCAACCGTCCCGACGTGCTTGACCCGGCGCTGCTGCGTCCAGGCCGTTTCGACCGTCAGGTCGTTGTTGGTCTGCCGGACGTGCGCGGCCGTGAGCAAATTCTGAAAGTCCATATGCGTCGCGTGCCGCTGGCTACCGACATTGACGCGGCAATTATCGCGCGCGGCACCCCTGGCTTCTCCGGCGCCGACCTGGCTAACCTGGTCAACGAAGCGGCGCTGTTTGCCGCACGTGGCAACAAGCGCGTTGTATCGATGGTAGAATTCGAGAAAGCGAAAGATAAAATTATGATGGGTGCGGAACGTCGCTCCATGGTAATGACGGAAGCGCAGAAAGAGTCTACCGCCTACCACGAAGCGGGCCATGCCATTATCGGTCGCCTGGTGCCGGAACACGATCCGGTGCACAAAGTAACGATTATCCCGCGCGGCCGCGCGTTGGGCGTGACCTTCTTCCTGCCGGAAGGCGATGCGATCAGCGCCAGCCGTCAGAAGCTGGAAAGCCAGATTTCTACGCTGTACGGCGGTCGTCTGGCGGAAGAGATCATCTACGGACCGGAGCATGTTTCCACCGGCGCCTCCAACGACATTAAAGTTGCCACCAATCTGGCGCGTAACATGGTGACGCAGTGGGGCTTCTCGGAAAAACTGGGTCCGTTGCTCTATGCGGAAGAAGAGGGTGAAGTGTTCCTCGGCCGCTCAGTAGCGAAAGCCAAGCATATGTCTGACGAAACCGCGCGCCTGATCGATCAGGAAGTGAAGCAGCTGATTGATACCAACTATCAGCGCGCTCGTCGTATCCTGAACGAAAATATGGATATCCTGCACGCGATGAAAGACGCGCTGATGAAGTATGAAACCATCGACGCGCCGCAAATCGACGACCTTATGGCGCGCCGTGAAGTGCGTCCGCCGGCAGGCTGGGAAGATCCAGGCACCGGTTCCGGCAGCTCGGATAACAACGGTTCGCCGAAGGCGCCGCGTCCGGTTGATGAGCCGCGCACGCCGAATCCAGGCAATACCATGTCTGAGCAGTTTAATAAATAACTGTAAAAGACATCTGAAAACCCCGGCTGGTCCGGGGTTTTTTACATCCAGAATATGACCAAACGCAGAAAGGAAAGTTAAAGATGAAGCTGTACGCTCGGGATTCCCACCTGGATTTGTCACATCCCCATGTCATGGGCATTCTTAACGTCACACCTGACTCTTTTTCCGACGGCGGCCAGCACAATACGCTGGTTGCGGCGCTGACCCATGCTAATGAGATGATTAACGCCGGTGCGACCATTATCGATATCGGCGGTGAATCTACCCGGCCCGGCGCAGAGGAAGTCAGTACTGAGCAGGAACTGGAGCGCGTTATTCCCGTCGTGGAGGCAATCGCGCAACGCTTCGAAGTGTGGATTTCCGTCGATACGTCAAAACCTGAAGTCATAAGGGAATCAGCGCGAGTAGGCGCTCACATCATTAACGATATCCGCTCGCTTCAGCTTCCCGGCGCATTGGAGGCGGCGGCGGAAACTGGCTTGCCGGTTTGTCTGATGCATATGCAGGGCGAACCGGCCAGCATGCAGACGGCACCGCACTATGACAATTTGCTGCAGGAGATCGATGAGTTTTTCGCCCGGCAAATCGCCCGCTGTGAAGCTGCCGGGATTAAAAAATCGCAGCTGCTACTCGACCCAGGCTTCGGATTCGGTAAGAATCTCAGCCACAACTATCAATTACTGGCGCATCTGGCCGACTTTCACCATTTTGGTCTGCCGCTGCTGGTTGGTATGTCGCGCAAATCGATGATTGGACAACTGCTGAATGTAGGGCCTTCTCAACGTCTGACCGGCAGCCTGGCTTGTGCAGTGATTGCAGCTATGCAGGGTGCGCAGATTATCCGCGTACACGACGTTAAAGAGACCGTAGAGGCGATGCGCGTCGTCGAAGCGACACGTTCAGCGAAGGAATAAACGCATGAGTAACCGTAAATATTTTGGCACCGACGGCATTCGTGGCAAAGTAGGCGAAATGCCTATCACGCCTGATTTTGTACTTAAGCTTGGCTGGGCGGCAGGTAAGGTGCTGGCGCGCCACGGCTCTAAAAAAATCATTATCGGCAAAGATACCCGCATTTCCGGCTATATGCTGGAATCGGCGCTGGAAGCGGGTCTGGCCGCCGCCGGGCTTTCCGCCTCCTTTACCGGCCCGATGCCTACGCCAGCTGTTGCCTATCTGACGCGCACTTTTCGCGCAGAGGCAGGCATCGTTATTTCTGCATCGCATAACCCGTTTGAAGATAACGGCATTAAATTCTTCTCCTCTGAAGGGACCAAGCTGCCGGATGACGTGGAAGAGGCGATTGAACAGGAAATGGAAAAGCCGCTGACCTGCGTGGAATCGGCGGAACTGGGCCGCGCCAGCCGTATCGTCGATGCCGCAGGCCGCTATATTGAATTCTGTAAAGGCACCTTTCCCAGCGAGCTGAACCTTAACGGCCTGAAGATCGTTGTCGACTGCGCGAATGGCGCTACTTATCACATCGCGCCGAACGTTATGCGCGAGCTGGGCGCGAAAGTCATCACTATCGGCGTGCAGCCGGACGGCATGAATATCAACAAAGAGTGCGGCGCTACCGACGTGCGCGCCTTACAGCAACGCGTGCTGGAAGAGAAGGCTGACGTCGGCCTCGCTTTCGACGGCGACGGCGATCGCGTGATGATGGTCGACCATCTCGGCAACAAGGTCGACGGCGATCAGATTCTCTATATCATCGCACGCGAAGGTCTGCGTCAGGGGCAACTGCGCGGCGGCGTCGTGGGCACGCTGATGAGCAATATGGGTCTCGAACTGGCGTTAAAACAGCTCGGCATTCCATTCGCGCGCGCGAAAGTCGGCGACCGTTACGTACTGGAAAAATTGCAGGAAAAGGGTTGGCGTCTGGGGGCAGAAAACTCCGGTCACGTTATCCTGCTAGATAAAACTACCACCGGCGACGGCATTGTGGCTGGTTTGCAAGTACTTACCGCTATGGCGCGTAACCATATGACGCTGCACGATCTTTGCAGCGGCATGAAGCTGCTGCCGCAGATTCTGGTAAACGTCCGCTTCAGCGGGGCTACCGATCCGCTGGAAAACGCCGAAGTAAAAGCGGTGACCGCCGAGGTGGAAAAAACGCTGGCGGGACGCGGACGCGTGCTGCTGCGCAAGTCGGGCACCGAGCCGCTGATCCGCGTCATGGTGGAAGGCGAGGATGAGGCGCAGGTTACCGCGCTGGCGCACCGTATTGCCGATGCGGTAAAAGCGGTATAATTTTCATTGAAGACGGCCTGAAGCGTTTTATCGACGTGCGCCGCACGGCTGCATTTTATGGCGGCGCGCGCGTTAAGCTGTCTGAAAACTGTAAAGATAACGGGTGGCGCAATAGCGGTCACTCACTAACGGAACCAGTTGTTTCGGCGTAAAAAAACAGCGCTTTGCCGCTTTTTTCTGCAATCGACGCGCGTGTTTAAAAATGCGCTTGCAGATGCCGACACCTTTGGTTAGTATTCACACCCGCTTCTGATGGGAGATGACAATCATTCCCCGTTATTGGTTTGAAGCTTTTGATGTGCGGTGACCGCGCAAGGAAACAGGTTGATTATGTACGAAGCTCTGTTAGTCGTTTTTCTGTTAGTGGCAATTGGCCTTGTGGGTCTGATCATGCTGCAACAGGGTAAAGGCGCTGATATGGGAGCCTCTTTTGGTGCAGGCGCTTCCGCGACGCTGTTTGGATCTGCTGGTTCTGGTAACTTCATGACCCGTATGACCGCAGTGCTGGCGACCCTGTTCTTCATTATCAGCCTGATTCTGGGTAACCTGAACAGCAACAAGACAGCCAAAGGCAGCGAGTGGGAAAATCTGACTCAGCCGGCACAGTCTCAACAGACTGCTCCAGCTAAACCGGCAGCGCCGGGCAGTGATATCCCGCAGTAAGCAGTAAGTTTCAAGCTTTCGACGTGACTCAGGATAGGGTCGCAGTCTTAAAGTGCCGAGGTGGTGGAATTGGTAGACACGCTACCTTGAGGTGGTAGTGCCCGATTGGGCTTACGGGTTCAAGTCCCGTCCTCGGTACCAAATCTCAGTTTTACTTGCATTTTGTGCATGTTCGGCGTAATATTCGCCACGTTTTCGGACGCGGGGTGGAGCAGCCTGGTAGCTCGTCGGGCTCATAACCCGAAGGTCGTCGGTTCAAATCCGGCCCCCGCAACCACTTTCCCTTAGAGTTATTTTTCAAATATACTGTATGCATCTTCGGACGCATCTTCAGCTAATTTTGAAAAAAATTCTTTGGATGGTGTGCCGAGCCGCAGCTGCGGCATACAGGGTCCAGTCGCATTAAGCCCCGAATTTTCGGGGTTTTTTGTTATCAGGAATCGCAACACTGGGCTATATGCCCTTTTTTTATGTCTTGGGGGTGGGCTTGTCCACATTAGAGCAGAAATTAACAGAGATGATTTCAGCACCGGTAGAAGCGCTTGGCTACGAACTGGTCGGTATCGAGTTCATTCGTGGTCGCACATCAACGTTGCGCATCTATATTGATAGTGAAGATGGCATCAATGTTGACGATTGTGCTGATGTCAGCCACCAGGTAAGCGCGGTAATGGATGTGGAAGATCCCATCACGGTCGCTTACAACCTTGAAGTTTCCTCGCCGGGTCTTGATCGCCCACTGTTTACCGCTGAGCATTATGCACGATTCGCAGGTGAGGAAGTGAGCCTGGTCCTGCGTATGGCCGTCCAGAACCGCCGCAAATGGCAGGGCATCATTAAAGCTGTCGAAGGCGAAATGATTACGGTGACCGTCGAGGGTAAAGACGAAGTGTTCGCGCTGAGTAATATTCAGAAAGCGAACCTGGTCCCCCACTTTTAAAAGTCCGGATTGAGGCTAACCAGGATGAATAAAGAAATCTTAGCTGTTGTAGAAGCCGTTTCTAATGAGAAAGCCCTGCCGCGCGAAAAAATCTTCGAGGCGCTGGAGAGCGCACTGGCCACTGCAACCAAGAAAAAATATGAGCAGGAAATCGACGTGCGCGTCAGCATCGATCGCAAAAGCGGCGATTTCGATACTTTCCGCCGCTGGCAGATCGTTGAAGAAGTAACGCAGCCGACGCGCGAAATCACGCTGGAAGCTGCCCGTTACGAAGATGAGACCGTCAATCTCGGCGATTTCGTTGAAGATCAGATTGAATCAGTAAAATTCGATCGTATCACTACGCAGACCGCTAAACAGGTTATCGTACAGAAAGTACGTGAAGCCGAGCGCGCGATGGTTGTCGATCAGTTCCGCGAGCAGGAAGGCGAAATCATCACCGGCGTGGTGAAAAAGGTTAACCGCGACAATATTACGCTCGACCTCGGCAACAATGCTGAAGCGGTGATCCTGCGTGAAGATATGTTGCCGCGTGAAAACTTCCGTCCAGGCGACCGTATCCGCGGCGTGCTGTATGCTGTACGCCCGGAAGCGCGCGGCGCTCAGCTGTTCGTCACCCGTTCCAAGCCGGAAATGCTGATCGAACTGTTCCGTATTGAAGTGCCGGAAATTGGTGAAGAAGTCATTGAGATCAAAGCAGCGGCCCGCGATCCGGGTTCACGCGCTAAAATTGCAGTGAAAACTAACGATAAGCGTATCGATCCTGTTGGCGCCTGTGTCGGCATGCGCGGCGCGCGCGTTCAGGCTGTTTCCAGCGAGCTGGGCGGCGAACGCATCGATATCGTACTGTGGGACGACAACCCGGCGCAGTTTGTGATTAACGCCATGGCGCCTGCCGATGTCGCCTCAATTGTGGTGGATGAAGATAATCACACCATGGATATCGCCGTAGAAGCTGGAAATCTGGCTCAGGCGATTGGCCGTAACGGCCAAAACGTACGTCTGGCTTCACAACTGAGCGGTTGGGAGCTGAACGTGATGACGGTCGATGATCTGCAGGCGAAACATCAGGCGGAAGCGCACGCCGCTATCGATGTCTTCACCAAACACCTGGACATCGATCAAGAGTTCGCCACCGTGCTGGTCGAAGAAGGCTTCTCCTCCCTGGAAGAGTTGGCGTATGTGCCGATGAACGAGTTGCTGGAAATTGAAGGCCTGGACGAAGAGACCGTAGAAGCACTGCGCGAACGTGCGAAAAATGCGTTGACCACCCTGGCGCTGGAGAAGGCTGAGAGCCTTGGCAACCGCGAACCTGCGGACGATCTGCTGAACCTTGAAGGTGTGGATCGCGCTCTGGCCAATAAACTGGCGGCAAGAGGTGTTTGCACGCTGGAAGATCTGGCTGAGCAGGGTGTCGACGATCTGACAGATATCGAAGGCCTTGATGACGAGAAGGCCGGCGCTTTGATTATGGCGGCGCGTAATATCTGCTGGTTCGGCGATGACGCGTAATAACAGGAAGGAACAGCATGACAGATGTAACCGTAAAATCGCTGGCCGCAGAGATACAGACTTCAGTGGAACGCCTGGTACAGCAGTTCGCTGATGCAGGGATCCGTAAGTCTGAAAATGACTCTGTGACCCAGCAAGAAAAAGAAACCTTACTGACGCACCTGAATCGCGATAATGGCAGCCCGTCAGGCAAATTAACGCTGCAGCGTAAAACGCGCAGTACCTTGAATATTCCTGGCACCGGGGGTAAAAGTAAGTCGGTGCAAATCGAAGTCCGCAAAAAGCGCACCTATGTAAAAGAGGATGCTGAGGCTGAAAAAGCTAAAGCTGAGGCAGAAGCGCAGGCGCAGCGTGAAGCGGAAGAACAGGCTCGTCGTGAGGCGGAAGAGAAAGCCAGGCGCGAAGCAGCGGAAAAAGCGAAGCGTGAAGCCGAAGAGCAAGCCAAACGCGAGGCCGCGGAAAAGGCTAAGCGCGAAGCAGCGGAAAATGAGAAAGTGAGCAACCAACAAACCGACGATATGACCCGGGCCGGCCAGTCTGATAAAGCCCGCCGTGAAGCCGAAGCCGCAGAGCTGAAGCGTAAAGTGGAAGAAGAAGCCCGCCGTAAGCTGGAAGAAGATGCGCGCCGTGTTGCTGAAGAAGCACGCAAACTGGCCGAGCAGAAAGCAGGCGACTGGGAAGTAAAACCAACCGAGAGCGATGACGCTGACTACCACGTCACCACGTCTCAACATGCCCGTCAGGCTGAAGATGAAAACGACCGTGAAGTTGAAGGCGGCCGTAGTCGTACTCGCACGGCAAAAGCACCGCGTGCACGTAGCAAAGGCAATAAGCATTCGGAAGCGAAAACCGATCGCGAAGAAGCCCGTGCGGCCATTCGTGGCGGTAAAGGCGGCAAGCATCGTAAAGGCAGCGCGCTGCAGCAGGGCTTTAACCGTCCGGCTCAGGCCGTTAACCGTGACGTCATCATTGGCGAAACCATCACCGTTGCGGAACTGGCTAACAAAATGGCGGTTAAAGGCTCACAGGTCATCAAAGCAATGATGAAAATGGGCGCCATGGCTACCATCAACCAGGTCATCGATCAGGAAACTGCCCAGCTGGTCGCGGAAGAGATGGGACATAAAGTGATCCTGCGCCGCGAGAACGAGCTGGAAGAAGCGGTAATGAGCGATCGTGATACCGGCGCTGCTGCTGAATCCCGTGCGCCTGTAGTTACTATCATGGGACACGTTGACCATGGTAAAACCTCGCTGCTGGACTATATTCGCTCTACTAAAATCGCCTCTGGCGAAGCGGGCGGCATTACCCAGCATATCGGTGCTTACCACGTTGAAACCGATAACGGCATGATCACCTTCCTCGACACCCCGGGCCACGCCGCGTTTACCGCGATGCGTGCGCGCGGCGCGCAGGCGACGGATATCGTGGTGCTAGTTGTTGCGGCGGACGACGGCGTGATGCCGCAGACCGTTGAAGCCGTTCAGCATGCGAAAGCGGCTGGCGTGCCGGTTGTGGTTGCCGTTAACAAGATCGATAAGCCTGACGCCGATCCGGATCGCGTGAAAAACGAACTGACTCAGTACGGCATCATTCCAGAAGAGTGGGGCGGCGAGAACATGTTCGTTAACGTTTCTGCGAAAGCAGGTACTGGCGTTGACGATCTGCTGAACGCGATTCTGCTGCAGTCTGAAGTACTTGAGCTTTCAGCAGTTCGCGCCGGCATGGCGAGCGGCGTGGTTATCGAATCCTTCCTGGATAAAGGTCGTGGTCCGGTGGCTACCGTTCTGGTGCGTGAAGGCACTCTGCATAAAGGCGACATCGTACTGTGCGGCTTTGAATATGGCCGTGTGCGCGCGATGCGTGACGAGATGGGTCATGAAGTCACCGAAGCGGGACCTTCCATTCCGGTTGAGATTCTGGGCCTTTCCGGCGTACCGGCGGCAGGTGATGAAGCGACCGTAGTTCGTGACGAGAAGAAAGCGCGTGAAGTTGCGCTGTATCGTCAGGGCAAGTTCCGCGAAGTCAAACTGGCGCGTCAGCAGAAATCGAAGCTGGAAAACATGTTCGCCAATATGAACGAAGGCGACGTGTCCGAACTGAACATCGTTCTGAAAGCCGACGTACAAGGTTCTGTCGAAGCGATTTCCGACTCCCTGCTGAAGCTGTCTACTGATGAAGTGAAAGTGAAGATCGTGGGTTCAGGCGTGGGTGGTATCACCGAAACCGACGCAACGCTGGCCGCGGCTTCCAACGCTATCATCCTGGGCTTCAACGTCCGTGCCGACGCTTCTGCGCGCCGTGTTATCGAAGCGGAAAGCCTGGACCTGCGCTACTACTCGGTCATCTATAATCTGATCGATGAAGTGAAGGCGGCGATGAGCGGTATGCTGGCGCCGGAATACAAACAGCAGATCATCGGCCTGGCCGAAGTGCGCGATGTGTTCAAATCACCGAAGTTTGGCGCGATTGCTGGTTGTATGGTTACCGAAGGCGTGGTTAAACGTCATAACCCAATCCGTGTACTGCGTGACAACGTGGTTATCTATGAAGGCGAGCTGGAATCCCTGCGTCGCTTTAAAGATGACGTCAACGAAGTGCGTAACGGCATGGAGTGTGGTATCGGCGTTAAGAACTACAACGACGTTCGCACCGGCGATATGATCGAAGTCTTCGAAGTGATCGAAATCCAGCGTACCATCGAATAACGATCGCATCGCAAGTGGCATTTGGGAAGCTCGGCGCTTCCCCTAACTGAGCCCCGCCCTGTCTGGTCGGGGCTCAGCCATTATCAGGAGAAATAATTATGGCGAAAGAATTTGGTCGCCCGCAGCGCGTCGCACAAGAACTGCAAAAAGAGCTCGCGATGATCATTCAGCGGGAAATTAAAGATCCGCGCGTAGGCATGATGGTGACCGTCTCTGGCGTGGAAGTTTCACGCGATCTGGCTTATGCCAAAGTGTTTGTTACCTTTCTGAATGACGAAGATGCCAATTCCATTAAAGCAGGCGTAAAAGCGCTACAGGATGCATCAGGTTACATTCGTTCGCTGCTCGGCAAAGCGATGCGTCTGCGCATCGTGCCTGAACTGACCTTCTTTTACGATAACTCGCTGGTTGAAGGGATGCGCATGTCCAACCTGGTGACTAACGTAGTGAAAAACGACGCTGAGCGCCGCGGACCGGCGGAAGAAGACGACAAGGAGGAGTAATGAGCCGTCCTCGTCGTCGCGGCCGCGATATTCATGGCGTGCTGCTGCTGGATAAGCCGCAGGGACTGTCCTCCAATGACGCTTTGCAAAAAGTGAAGCGTATCTTCCGTGCGAACAGAGCGGGCCACACCGGCGCGCTGGATCCCCTGGCGACCGGCATGCTGCCTGTCTGTCTGGGAGAAGCGACAAAGTTTTCCCAGTATCTGCTGGACGCCGATAAGCGTTATCGCGTGATTGCCCGCCTGGGCGAGCGTACCGACACCTCGGACGCGGACGGGCAGATTATCAGCGAGCGGCCCATCGCTTTCAATCAGGCGCAGCTTGACGCCGCGCTGGAAAGCTTTCGCGGCGAAACGCAGCAGGTGCCGTCGATGTATTCGGCGCTGAAATATCAGGGCCGCCCGCTGTATGAATATGCGCGTCAGGGCATCGACGTGCCGCGCGAAGCACGCGCCATCACCGTTTACGAGCTGCAGTTTATTCGCTGGCAGGATAACGAGCTGGAGCTGGAAATTCACTGCTCTAAAGGCACCTATATCCGCACCATTATCGACGATCTGGGCGAGAAGCTCGGATGCGGCGCGCATGTCATTATGCTACGTCGCCTACAGGTCGCGCGCTATCCCATCGGAAAAATGGTCACGCTCGATCAGCTTTACGCGTTGCAGGGCGAGCCGGGCGATTTGACTCCAGAAGCGCAGGCGCAGCTGGACGCGTTGCTCATGCCGATGGACAGCCCGGCGTCGGATTATCCGGAAGTGAACCTGAGCGAAACGGCCGCAGGCTACTTCAGACAGGGGCAGCCGGTGCAGGCCGCCAACGCGCCGCGCGACGGTCTGGTGCGCGTAACCGAAGGGGAAGCGCGTAAGTTTATCGGCATGGCGCAAATCGCCGAAGATGGCCGCGTGGCGCCCCGCCGTTTGGTAGTAGAATATTCTGCCTGAGTCATTTGCACTCATCTCAGCCTGAGAGTAGAATAATGCGGCTTTACATGGGGTCGCTGAATTAGAGATTGGCACCCTGACATTCATCATTTAACTGGAGTTCATTATGTCTCTAAGTACCGAAGCTAAAGCAGAGATCGTTGCTAAATACGGTCGTGGCGCTAACGACAGCGGCTCAACCGAAGTTCAGGTTGCTCTGCTGACTGCTCAGATTAACCACCTGCAGGGTCACTTCTCTGAGCACAAAAAAGACCACCACAGCCGTCGCGGTCTGCTGCGCATGGTTTCCCAGCGTCGTAAGCTGCTGGATTACCTGAAGCGTAAAGACGTTGCGCGTTATACCAGCCTGATCGAAAGCCTGGGCCTGCGTCGCTAAGTCTCAACGTGCTGTTTTATGGCGCTCGCGCGAGAAGGACAGCATGGTGCAAGTTTCGTAAAAAAGGGGGCCTCCGGGCCCCTTTTTTCAAGCAAGCCGCAGCAATCCATAGCAAACTATTGTATTGTTGCAGTATGTGATCTTCACTTGCAGAGGTTCGCGCGGCTAATGAGAAACCTTCTCCCAACGGGCGTAAGGTTTGTCATTAGTCGCGAGGATGCAATGAAGGTTGAAACCCCACAGCAGGCCGTTTAGTTGGGCCTGCTTTGACGTAAAGGAAGTTATTTTGCTGAATCCGATTGTACGTAAATTCCAGTACGGTCAGCATACCGTGACGCTTGAGACCGGTATGATGGCGCGTCAGGCTACCGCGGCTGTTATGGCCAGCATGGACGATACTGCTGTATTTGTAACCGTTGTTGGTCAGAAAAAAGCGAAACCTGGTCAGGACTTCTTTCCGCTGACCGTTAACTATCAGGAGCGTACCTACGCTGCTGGCCGTATTCCAGGCAGCTTCTTCCGTCGTGAAGGCCGCCCAAGCGAAGGCGAGACCCTGATCGCGCGTCTGATTGACCGCCCGGTTCGTCCGCTGTTCCCGGAAGGCTTCGTGAACGAAGTGCAGGTTATTGCGACCGTTGTGTCCGTTAACCCGCAGGTTAACCCGGATATCGTTGCGATGATCGGCGCCTCTGCCGCGCTGAGCCTGTCCGGTATTCCGTTCAACGGTCCGATCGGTGCTGCGCGCGTTGGTTATATTAACGATCAGTATGTGCTGAACCCGACTTCTGACGAGATCAAACAGTCTCGTCTGGACCTGGTCGTCGCGGGTACTCAGGGCGCGGTGCTGATGGTGGAATCCGAAGCGGATATCCTGACCGAAGAGCAGATGCTGGGCGCAGTGGTATTTGGCCACGAGCAGCAGCAGGTTGTGATCGAAAACATCAATGCGCTGGTCGCCGAAGCGGGCAAACCGCGTTGGGACTGGCAGCCTGAAGCCGTTAACGAAGCGCTGAATGCGCGTATCGCCGCGTTGGCGGAGTCTCGCCTGAGCGACGCTTACCGCATCACAGAAAAACAGGAGCGCTATGCTCAGGTTGATCTGATCAAATCTGAAACTATCGCTGCGCTGCTGGCGGAAGATGAGTCGCTGGACGAAGGCGAAATCAGCGATATCCTGCACGCTATCGAGAAAAACGTGGTGCGTAGCCGCGTTCTGAACGGCGAGCCGCGTATCGACGGCCGTGAAAAAGATATGATCCGCGGTCTGGATGTTCGTACCGGCGTACTGCCGCGTACGCATGGCTCCGCGCTGTTCACCCGTGGCGAAACGCAGGCGCTGGTCGCCGCGACGCTGGGCACCGCGCGTGACGCGCAGAGCCTTGACGAGCTGATGGGGGAGCGTACCGACAACTTCCTGTTCCACTATAATTTCCCTCCGTACTCCGTAGGCGAAACCGGTATGGTGGGCTCACCGAAGCGTCGTGAAATTGGTCACGGCCGTCTGGCGAAGCGTGGCGTTCTGGCCGTTATGCCGAAAATCGATGAATTCCCGTACACCGTACGCGTGGTGTCTGAAATCACCGAATCCAACGGATCTTCTTCTATGGCTTCCGTTTGCGGCGCTTCTCTGGCGCTGATGGATGCGGGCGTGCCGATCAAAGCGGCCGTAGCCGGCATCGCGATGGGTCTGGTGAAAGAGGGCGAACGCTATGTCGTGCTTTCTGACATCCTGGGCGACGAAGATCACCTCGGCGATATGGACTTTAAAGTTGCCGGTAGCCGCGACGGTATCACTGCGCTGCAGATGGATATCAAAATCGAAGGCATCACCCGCGAAATCATGCAGGTGGCGCTGAACCAGGCTAAAGGCGCGCGTCTGCATATCCTGGGCGTAATGGAGCAGGCTATCAGCACGCCGCGTGGCGATATCTCTGAGTTCGCACCGCGTATTCATACCATCAAGATCAATCCGGACAAGATTAAGGACGTGATTGGTAAAGGCGGTTCGGTCATCCGTGCGTTGACTGAAGAGACCGGCACCACGATCGAAATCGAAGATGACGGCACCGTGAAAATCGCGGCGACCGACGGCGACAAAGCGAAGCATGCGATTCGTCGTATCGAAGAGATCACCGCTGAGATCGAAGTAGGCCGCATCTACAACGGCAAAGTAACCCGTATCGTCGACTTCGGCGCCTTTGTGGCTATCGGCGGCGGTAAAGAAGGTCTGGTCCACATTTCTCAAATCGCTGACAAGCGCGTTGAGAAAGTGACCGACTACCTGCAGATGGGTCAGGAAGTGCCGGTTAAAGTGCTGGAAGTGGACCGTCAGGGCCGCGTGCGTCTCAGCATCAAAGAAGCTTCAGAACAGCAGCCGCAGGCGGAAGCGGCAGCCGCTACCCCTGAAGCAGAGTAAAAGCGCGTTCGACATTGAGCCCTCCTCCAGAGGAGGGCTGTTTCGTTGCGAGGGCGGGAATCCTTGTGCATGGCAGGCGGATGACAGGATGTACATCCCAATGTTGGTATTCGGGAGTGGGAAATGAAGCCTTTTTTGCGCTGGTGTTTCGTTGCGACAGCTATCACGCTGGCAGGATGCAGCAACTCAAATTGGCGTAAGAGCGATGTGCTGGCGGTTCCGCTACAGCCAACTCTGCAACAGGAAGTGATCCTGGCGCGCATGGAACAAATTCTTGCCAGTCGCGCCCTGACCGATGATGAGCGTGCACAGCTATTATATGAACGCGGAGTGTTGTATGATAGCTTAGGTCTGAGGGCATTAGCGCGGAACGATTTTTCGCAAGCGCTGTCTATAAGACCAGATATGCCTGAAGTATTTAATTATTTAGGTATATACTTAACGCAGGCGGGCAACTTTGATGCCGCCTATGAAGCGTTTGATTCTGTACTTGAGCTTGATCCAACTTACAATTATGCGCATTTAAACCGTGGTATCGCCCTCTATTACGGCGGTCGATACAAGTTAGCGCAAGATGATCTGCTGGCGTTTTATCAAGACGATCCTAACGATCCGTTCCGCAGTCTGTGGCTTTATCTCGATGAACAGGAGATAAACGCTAAACAGGCCAGGGTGATGCTGAAACAGCGTTACGAGAAGGCGAATCGCGATCAATGGGGATGGAATATTGTCGAGTTCTACCTTGGCGACATCAGTGAAAAAACGCTGATGGAACGTCTCAAGGCGGACGCAACGGATAACACCTCGCTCGCTGAACATCTCAGTGAAACCAACTTCTATTTAGGTAAGTACTACCTAAGTCTGGGGGAGAAGGATAACGCGGAAGCGTTATTCAAACTGGCGGTTGCTAACAACGTACATAACTTCGTTGAGCACCGATACGCATTGTTGGAACTGGCGCTGTTAGGCCAGACACAAGACGATTTAACAGAATCTGACCAGCAATAGCTGACGAACACCTGAGTCCTTTTTTGAAAAAATGTCATCACCTTTCGGGGTGACGGCTTTTTTGTTCGTCAAAACATCTAATTTGAGCCGGTTCACATTTTTCAATGAAAATGATTGCATATTTTCAGGACGAGTTATGTAGACTGGCCGCCGTAATCTAAGAGGCACTTGTACTACATGACTGATATCCAAACCACTTTTTCCGACCTGGGTCTTAACGAATCTATCCTCACCGCTCTGAATGACATGGGCTATGAGAAGCCGTCTCCGATCCAGGCCGCCTGTATCCCGCATCTGCTGGAAGGCCGCGATGTGCTGGGTATGGCGCAAACCGGTAGTGGCAAAACCGCAGCGTTCTCCTTGCCGCTGCTGAACAATATCGACAGCGAATTGAAAGCGCCGCAGATTCTGGTTCTGGCGCCGACGCGTGAGCTGGCGGTTCAGGTTGCAGAAGCCTGCAACGATTTTTCTAAACATATGCGCGGCGTAAACGTGCTGGCCCTGTATGGCGGTCAGCGTTACGACGTGCAGCTGCGCGCGCTGCGTCAGGGACCGCAAATCGTGGTCGGTACGCCGGGTCGTCTGCTTGACCACCTGAAACGCGGCACGCTGGATCTTTCTAACCTGCGCGGCCTGGTGCTGGACGAAGCGGATGAAATGCTGCGCATGGGCTTTATCGAAGACGTAGAAACCATCATGGCGCAGATCCCGGAAGGTCATCAGACCGCTCTGTTCTCTGCCACCATGCCGGAAGCGATTCGTCGCATTACGCGTCGTTTTATGAAAGATCCGCAGGAAGTGCGCATCCAGAGCAGCATCACTACGCGTCCTGACATCAGCCAGAGCTACTGGACCGTCTGGGGCCGTAAAACGGATGCGCTGGTGCGTTTCCTGGAAGCTGAAGACTTTGATGCGGCGATCATCTTCGTTCGCACCAAAAACGCGACGCTGGAAGTGGCTGAAGCGCTGGAGCGCAGCGGTTACAACAGCGCCGCGCTGAACGGCGACATGAACCAGGCGCTGCGTGAGCAGACTCTGGAGCGTCTGAAAGATGGCCGTCTGGATATTCTGATCGCGACTGACGTTGCGGCACGTGGTCTTGACGTGGAGCGTATTAGCCTGGTGGTTAACTACGACATCCCGATGGACTCAGAATCCTACGTTCACCGTATCGGTCGTACCGGTCGTGCTGGCCGCGCCGGTCGCGCGCTGCTGTTCGTGGAAAACCGCGAACGTCGTCTGCTGCGCAATATTGAGCGCACCATGAAGCTGACCATCCCGGAAGTCGAGCTGCCGAACGCAGAACTGCTGAGCGCCCGTCGTCTGGAGAAATTCGCCGCTAAAGTACAGCAGCAGCTGGAAAGCAGCGATCTGGAGCAATACCGCGCGCTGCTGAGCCAGCTGTCGCCGGAGAGCGATCTGGATATGGAAACGCTGGCGGCCGCGCTGCTGAAAATGGCGCAGGGCGAACGCCCGCTGATTCTGCCGCCGGATGCGCCGCGTCCTCAGCGTCGTGAATTCCGCGAGCGTGATGACCGTCGTGACGATCGTCGCGGCAGCCGTGAAATGCGTGGCGAGAGCCGTGAAGGCGGCGAACGTCCGCGTCGCGAGCGTCGTGACGTTGGCGACATGGAGCTGTATCGTATCGAAGTGGGCCGTGACGATGGCGTTGAAGTACGTCATATCGTGGGCGCTATCGCCAACGAAGGCGATATCAGCAGCCGTTACATCGGTAACATCAAGCTGTTCGGCACTCACTCAACGATCGAACTGCCGAAAGGCATGCCGGGCGAAATCCTGCAGCACTTCACCCGTACGCGTATTCTCAACAAACCGATGAATATGCAGCTGCTGGGCGATGCGCAACCGCGTGAGCGTGGCGAACAACGTGCCGATCGCGGCGGTGAGCGTCGTGGCGGCGGTCGCGGCAGCTTTGGCGGCGAACGTCGCGAAGGTGGCCGTGAAGGCGGTCGTCGTTTCAGCGAGCGTCGTGAAGGCGGCCGCAGCGGCAGCTTCAGTCGTGAAGGCGGCAACAGCCGTGGTCCGCGTCGTGAAGAAGGTGCTGGCGCAGGCGCCGGTGCAGTGCGCCGTCGCGATTACTAATCGCTTAGCGTAAAAAATAAAAAACCAGCCGCAAGGCTGGTTTTTTTATGCCTGTTATTCAGGCCGCGCAGAAATTATCAGAGCGCCTGAGACGCCTGCATCGCCAGCTCAAAAGAGCGCAAACGCGCCTGATGATCGAAAATCTGCCCGTTGACCATAATCTCATCCGCCTGCGTTTCACGTATCAGCGCCGCCAGGCCATGCTGAACCTTGGTGCTGTCGCCCACGATCGACATGCTTAACGCCTGCTGAACGCCATACTGCTCGGATGGCGACCAGAGGTTGTCCATGTTTTCCACCGGCTTCGGCAGCGGGCCCGGCTTACCGCGGCGCAGGTTGATAAACTGCTGCTGCATAGACGTGAACAGGAAGCGCGCCTCTTTTTCGCTGTCGGCGGCGACGATATTGACGCATACCATGGCGTAAGGCTTATCAAGCCGTTCGGAAGGCTGGAAATTCTCACGATACATATGCAGCGCCTGGAACAGCAGGTCGGGCGCGAAATGCGACGCGAAAGCGAACGGCAGACCCATTTTCGCCGCCAGCTGCGCGCTGTAAAGACTGGAGCCCAGCAGCCAGACCGGTATCTGCAAGCCAAGCCCCGGCACCGGCTGCACCGGCAGTTCCGCATCTTTATCCGCATCGAACCAGGCAATCAGCGTTTCCACATCTTCCGGGAAACTGTCGATCATGCCGGCGTTGCTGTGATGACGACGTAAGGCCATCATGGTGCGCTGATCGGAGCCCGGCGCGCGTCCCAGTCCGAGGTCGATACGGCCCGGATAGAGCGACTCCAGCGTGCCGAACTGTTCAGCAATCACTAACGGCGCGTGGTTGGGCAGCATAATGCCGCCGGAACCAAGACGCAGCGTAGTGGTATTCGCCGCCAGATAGCCGATCAGCACCGACGTTGCGGCGCTGGCGATGCCGGTCATATTGTGATGTTCTGCCAGCCAGTAGCGATTAAAGCCCAGTCTTTCCGCCTGCCGCGCCAGCGAAAGCGAGGCGTGAAAAGCGTCACGCGGTGTGGCCCCCTGCGGAATAGGGGCCAGATCGAGTACTGACAGGGGAACGTTTTTTTTCTCAGACATATCTGCTCACTTTGTTGGCTGTAGTGCGGACGCGGCAGTTGCCCGTCGACGTTACAGAAAAACATGCGCCTACTTTACCGTATTGCAGTTTTAGCAGAGTAGCCAGAATATGCCCTGAGAGCAAAGCGGCTTGCGAAGAGTAAGGCCAGCGTAACGTAAGAAAAACGGCGGTTCAGAGAGCGATCCGCCGCTTTGTGACATCAGGACTGAAGCGCCATGCCAGCCAGTTTGCGCCAATAGCCGTTGCAGTCGTTGCGTTGCGCCATCATCAGCGGCGCCTGGCCCTGTTCATTTGCGCGGAAGCGGTCAATCAGCGCCAGCGTCTGTTTGTTTTCCGGCGACAGACGAACCACATCGACCAGGCCGTGCATGCTGGTCAGGTCATTGCCGAGGTTATAACAGTAGCCGCTCATGGTCTGGATGCCGTTCAGCACGAAAACCTGTTGATCCTCCTGCGACAGCACGCGGCGGCCCTGCGGATAGTTAATGCAACAGGTTTCGCACTCATCTTTAGGCTTGTTTTCCGAGCGCGCGGTAAAGCAGCGCGCCGACAGCGCCAGCGGCAGATGGCCATAAGCCAGCACTTCGGTTTCAAACTTGCCGTGGATGCCTAATTCGTCGCACTGCTGCTGAATGCCCAGCAGCCAGTCACGCGACAGCTCGACCGGCATGCACCAGCGCGTCATGCCAAGCCGCAGCAGCATACGCAGCGTCATTGCGTTATAGCAGTTAAGCGCATGGCCCACGACGAACGGCAGTTTCTGCTCCGCCGCCATATTAACCGTGCCGAGATCGTTCGCCTCGATAAGAAATTCGCCGTTGTCGACGTAGCGTTTAATTTCCTGTAGCTCAGAAGTGGATTGCACCAGCGCCAGTGTGCTGAACACCACCTGTTTGCCGCTTTCCTGCAACAGATGGGCGAACTCAAGCCATTGCGGAAAGCGAGTGGCCCGGCGCTTGCTGCATACTGACTCGCCCAGATAGACGATCTCCGCGCTGCTTTCTGCGGCGGCCTGATAAAAATCAGCCAGCGTTTCCGTCGGCCAGTACCAGAGCACCGGCCCTAAAGAATATTTCATCACCTTTCCTTATTGCCATTTGCGGTGGTAGGCGCCCAGCGTGGTTTGCGTGCCTTCCGACAGCGAACCCAGCTCCGTCATCCAGCTCTCCTGAACGGCGAAGGCGGAAGGATTCGCTTTGCAACGATCTATAGCCTGGCGCCAGATGCGCGCGACCTGGGCGACATAGGCTGGGCTGCGCTGGCGACCTTCGATTTTCACCGAGGCGATATTGGCGGCCAGCAGCTCCGGCAGCAGCTCAAGCGTATTCAGGCTGGTAGGCTCCTCCAGCACGTGATAGCGCTGTCCGTCGACCTGATAGCGCCCTTTGCATAAGGTGGGATAGCTAGCGTTTTCATTGAGATCGTAACGATCGATCAACACCTCGTTCAGGCGCGACTCCAGCCCGGACGGCGTCTGCTGCCAGCGTACAAAGCGCGCGGGCGAGCAGGCACCGACGGTATTCGGCGATTCGCCGGTCATCCAGGAGGAAAGATAGCAGCGTCCTTCCGCCATAATGCACAGGCTGCCGAAGGCGAAAACCTCCAGCGGCACCGGGGTATTCCGCGCCAGCTGGCGCACCTGATGTATGGAAAGCACGCGCGGCAGCACCACGCGCGCGACGTCGAAATGCTGATGATAGAAGCGGATCGCTTCCAGGTTCGTAGCCGATGCCTGTACTGAGACATGGCGCTCGATATGGGGATAGCGGCTGGCCGCATATTCCAGCATCGCCAGATCGGCGATAATCAGCGCGTCGGCGCCGATGTCGGCGGCCATATCGATGGCGTTCTGCCAGCGGATAAAGCCATTGGGATGCGCGAATGTATTGATGGCGACATGCAGTTTGCGCTGATGCTGATGCACAAAGCGCGCGGCCTCTTTCAGCCGTTTATCGGTAAAGTTCAGACCGGCGAAATGACGCGCGTTCGTGTCATCTTTCAGACCGATGTAAACTGCATCCGCTCCATTTTCGATCGCTGCCTTCAGCGCGGGCAGGTTGCCCGCCGGGCAAAGGAGTTCCATGACATATCCTGTCAGCAATAAATACTTGCGCCCGAGTGTAGACAAGCTCAGCGCGAGAAATTTTGATTTAAGGCAGCGAATGGCGTATTGATCGGGTAAGTGTTGCTGAATTGTTCAACTTGATGTGTGATTTATTGATCCAGCCACCCAGGGAAAAATAGCGCTGTGGCAAAATAGTGCTTATTTGTTTTGAGGAGTGAAAACTGTGTTAAATATGCTTCGCGCTCAGTGCGTTAATCAGGGACCGCGCCTGCTGCGGCTGCCGGTGCGGTACACGCCGTTTGCGATGAAAAAAATCCTGCTACAGCAGCTATTAAATATGCAGTTTCGTCATGCGCTGGCGGAAGGTGAGTTAGACTTTCTGCAGGGGCGCTGGCTGGGCATTGAGATTCAGGACATCGCATTGCGCTGGGCCGTTACGCTGGAAAACGGCGAGCTGGCGATCGACAATCGCGATGAGGCCGACGTCTGGTTTCGCGGCAATGCCAACGATCTGCTGCTGGTCGCCGCGCGTAAAATCGACCCGGACACGCTTTTTTTCCAACGCCGCCTGGTGATCGAAGGTGATACCGAGCTGGGGCTGGAAGTGAAGAATCTGATGGATGCGATCGAGCTGGAACATATGCCAGCGCCGCTGCGCATTGGGTTAATGCAGCTGGCTGACTTTGTCGAAGCCGGCCTGAACGAGGACGCGAAATCCCCGGGAGATCGCGCAGGTGTTTCATGTTAATTCGTACCGAAATAGGGGTGGACGCCGCCGGAATAGACAGCCTGCTGCGCCGCTGCTTTCCTGGCGGGGCCGAAGCTGATCTGGTGCAACGGCTGCGTGAAGATGGCCAGTTGACGCTGGGCGTGGTAGCGACCGACGATGAAGGACAGGTATTGGGCTATGCGGCCTTCAGCCCGGTCACGTTGCAGGAGGAAGATCGCAACTGGGTAGGGCTGGCGCCGCTGGCGGTTGACGAGAGCGTCCGTCGCCAGGGCATTGGCAAACAGCTGGTTTTTGAAGGGCTCGATACGCTTAACGAATTTGGCTATGCGGCAGTCGTGGTGCTGGGCGATCCCGCCTGGTTCGGCCGTTACGGCTTTGAACCGGCGGCGCGTCACCAGCTGCGCTGCGCCTGGCCGGGCACGGAAGCGGCGTTTCAGGTCTATAAGCTGGCGGACGATGCGTTTGTCGATGTGAGCGGCGAAGTGCAATATTCAACGCACTTTAACCGTTTCTCTCGCTAAGCCACGCCAGCAGCGAGACGGGCTGGCTGGCGACCAGCCTGAGCTTTTCCTGCCGTGACAGCTGTTTAACCTGATACTCCAGGCGGGAAGCCATCGCCCGATCGCCCGCTTCGCAGGTCAGCAGCAGCTCCAGCGGGCCTTTTCCTCGCAGCGCTTTTGCGCCGGTGCCTTTCTGATGCTGTTGAAAACGGCGCGGCACATTATTGCTGATGCCGGTGTAAAGCAGGCCGGCGGCGGTGCGTACAATATAGAGCTGCCAGCGCGCAGCGGTGGTTTCACTCATGTTCATAACCCTGGTTGCGATCGGGGCATTGTAGCGGCATCCACCATCGTGCGTCATGAGCGGCCAGCATTTTATTACCGGAGAGCGGGTTGTCTGACGTTAGCGCAATAGTACGTTATTTAAAAAAGCAGCATGTGCTGTCGCTGTGTTGTCGTGATGATGATGCGCTCTGGTGCGCCAACTGTTTCTACGTTTTCAATGAGGCGCGCATGGCGTTCTGGATTATGACGGAGACGGAGACGCGGCACGGCGCGCTAATGGCGCAGCAGCCGCAGGTGGCCGGCACGATAAACGGTCAGCCTAAAACGGTAATGCTGATTAAAGGCGTACAGTATCGCGGTGAGGCGCATCGCCTTTACGGCGAACAGGAAAGTGCGGCGCGTGCCGCCTACTGCCGACGGTTTCCCGTGGCGCGCGCGGTTTCTGCGCCCGTCTGGGAGATCAGGCTGGATACGTTAAAAATGACTGATAACGCGCTGGGATTCGGCAAGAAGCTGCAATGGTTGCGGCAGAACGTCTGAGGCGCGGCGGAAAGCTGTGCGGCAAATCAGGGCCGCACAGCCGAGCGGCTTTTAGCTCATATTCAGAATGCGCAGTGATTCCTGATTAAAGGCGGGCAGATCTTCCGGCGTTCGGCTGGTCACCAGCTTATCATTATCCACCACCACTTCTTTATCATAAAAATCCGCGCCGGCGTTCTTCAGATCGACCGCAATCGCTTTTACGCAGGTCATCTTACGTCCTCGCACGCCGTTCGCGCTGATCAGCAGCTGCGGGCCGTGACAGATAGCGAAAATCGGCTTGCCGCTGGCGACAAACTCTTTGGTAAAGTTCACGAAGCGATCGTCGCCGCGCAGGCTATCCGGCGAATGGCCGCCAGGCAGCAGCAGCGCATCAAACTCCGCCGGGCTGACGTGGTCGATATCTTTATCTATTTTTACCTGAGCCTTTCCCTGCTTGCCCGTTACCGTTTTACCGGCTTCCATTTCGATGGTCACAACTTCATGGCCCGCTTTGGTATAGGCTTCTGCAGGGGAGGTAAATTCAGAGTCTTCAAATTCATCGGTAATCAGTACCGCTATTTTCTTGCTCATCTTTATCCTCCTGTATGTGTGGAACTACTGGTTAAGCCTGGTTGAGTATGCTGAAAAATCAAATCCTCACCGGCAACATCTCTGCTAATCTCAGCTTCAGCAGACTGCTGTGCCTCAGCGCAGCGCGCGTCGAAGGGGAGGGAAGATGAGTCGGATATTGTTAACCGGAGCCAGCGGTCTGGTGGGAAGCCACCTGCTGCGTATGCTGATTGCGGAGCCGCGCGTCAGTGAGATCGTTGCGCCCACGCGTCGGCCGCTGCCGCCCATGAATAAAGTGATTAATCTGGTCGAGGAAGATCTGACGGACGTATTGCGACCGCTAAAGCTGCCCATTGATATCGTGTTTTGCTGTCTTGGCACCACGCGCAAGCAGGCGGGCAGCAAAGCGGCCTTTGTGCATGTCGACTATACGCTGGTGGTGGATAGCGCCATCGCCGGGCAGCGGCTTGGCGCAAAGCATATGCTGGCGGTGAGTGCGCACGGCGCCAGCGTTCGCTCGCTGTTCTTCTACCGGCGGGTCAAAGGCGAAATGGAACGGGCGCTACGACAGCAAAACTGGCCGCGTCTTACGCTCATTCGTCCCTCGCTGCTGCTGGGCGATCGTCAGCAGCCGCGTCCGGGGGAAGATTTCCTTGCGCCGCTGTTTAAGCTGTTGCCCGGCAACTGGCGCGCGGTCGCGGCGAAAGATGTCGCCGGCGCGCTGATGCGCGAGGCGTTCTCTCCCTCGCCCAGCGACGTAAATATCATTGAATCGGCGGCTATCCCCCGACGCTCGTTAATAAAATAAGTGAATAAAAGCCAACCTGTATTCATTTCTTCGCGGCCTGCCCGAAATATTATTCACCCCTTTCCACGGTCCAGGTCGCTACGTTATTCAGGTTGCATGCGCGTCCATTATGTCGCCAATCTCGTCTTCATTAACTGGCGCGTTGACGCTGTTGTGGAACTGATTCAGCGCAGATAGTGAATCACCTGGTTGCTGCTGCCGCGCCAGACCAGCGCGGGGTCTTTCAGGGCCTGGACAAATTTACCGTCTACCAGCACATCCAGCTCGGCGACCACTTTACGCTGCGCGGCGCTTAGCGCCGCCAGCGTATAGCCGGTCCACATCCAGATATCCTTTCCTGGGCAGTCGCGGCGCACGCGGCGCACCAGCCGCAGCACATCCGGCACGTTGGCCGGATGCAGCGGGTCGCCGCCGGAAAGCGACAGCCCCTGACGCGGAATACGGCGATCGTTCAGATCGCCGATCAGCTGCTCTTCCATTTCGATGGTAAACGGCACGCCGGAGTTAAGTCGCCAGGTGCGCTGGTTATAGCAGCCGGGGCACTGATGCTCGCAGCCGGCGACAAACAGCGTACAGCGGGTGCCGGGGCCGTTTACGACATCGACCGGATAGTACTGATGTATGTTCACAGGTGTTTTACCCGCCGTTTCACCTCTTCCTGTTTCCCTGCGTTAAACGGTCGCGCGTCGGGGCTGCCGAGATAGCCGCATACCCTGCGCGTTACCGATACCCGTGCCGGATCGTGATTGCCGCAGGCGGGGCAGGTAAAGCCTTTACTGGTGCAGTCGAACTCGCCGGTAAAGCCGCATTCGTAACACTCGTCGATAGGCGTATTGGTGCCGTAATAGGGAACGCGGTCATAGCTGTAATCCCAGACATCCTCCAGCGCTTTCAGGTTGTGCTGCAAATTGGGATATTCGCCGTAACAGATAAAGCCGCCGTTGGCGATAGCCGGATAAACCGCCTCGAAATCGAGCTTATCGTACGGGTTAACCTTTTTCTCTACGTCGAGGTGGAAGCTGTTGGTGTAGTAACCTTTATCGGTTACCCCTTTCACCTGACCGAACTCAGCGGCATCCAGACGGCAGAAGCGATCGCAGAGGTTTTCACTGGGCGTGCTGTAGAGGCTAAAGCCGTAGCCGGTCTCCTCTTTCCACGCATCCACCGCCTCGCGCAGGCGGGTGACAATAGCGACCGCCCTGGCGCGCAGCGTGTCATCGTCATAGAGATGCGTTTCGCCGCCGCTCAGGGCGTTAATGGTTTCATGCAGGCCGATATAGCCCAGCGAGATAGAGGCGCGGCCGTGGCGGAAGATCTCCGCCACATTATCATCCGCCTTGAGCCGCACGCCGCAGGCGCCTTCCATATAAAGAATCGGTGCCACGCGCGCTTTGGTATGCTCCAGACGGGCAATGCGCGTCATCAACGCTTTTTTGGCGAGCTCTAAACGTTCATCCAGCAGCTGCCAGAAACGCGCTTCATCGCCGCGCGCCTCCAGCGCGATGCGCGGCAGGTTCAGGCTGATGACGCCGAGATTATTGCGTCCGTCATGCACCTGTTCGCCATTTTCTTCCCAGACGCCGAGGAAACTGCGGCAGCCCATCGGCGTTTTAAAGGAGCCGGTCACGCTGACCACACGGTCGTAGTTAAGAATATCGGGATACATGCGTTTGCTGGCGCACTCCAGCGCCAGCTGCTTGATGTCGTAATTAACATCGCCAGGACGGCGGTTCAGCCCTTCGCGAATGGCGAAGACCAGTTTGGGGAAAACGGCGGTTTTACGATTCTTGCCCAGCCCGGCGATGCGGTTGCGCAGAATAGATTGCTGAATCAGGCGCGCCGCCCAGCTGGTGCCGAGTCCGAAGCCAAAGGTGACGAACGGCGTCTGGCCGTTGGCGGTATGTAGCGTATTAACCTCATACTCCAGCGACTGAAAAGCGTCGAAGCACTCTTTCTCCGTGCGTTCGCGCGCGTAGCGCTCGCTTTCGGCAATCTGCCACTCCTGCGCCACCGCCAGATGTTTCTCGTAGCTGGCCTCGACAAACGGCGCCAGAATTTCATCGATGCGGTTAATGGTGGTGCCGCCATAAATGTGGCTGGCGACCTGCGCGATAATCTGCGCCGTCACGGCGGTTGCGGTAGCGATGGATTTCGGCGGCTCGATTTCCGCATTGCCCATCTTAAAGCCGTTGGTCAGCATCCCTTTCAGATCGATCAGCATGCAGTTAAACATCGGGAAGAAGGGCGCGTAGTCGAGATCGTGATAGTGGATTTCGCCGCGCTGGTGGGCACGCACCACGTCGCGCGGCAACATATACTGCTGGGCATAATGTTTCGCCACGATGCCCGCCAGCAGATCGCGCTGGGTAGGGATCACCTTGCTGTCTTTGTTGGCGTTTTCGTGCAGCAGCGCAGGGTCGCTTTGCTCCACCAGGCCGCGGATCGCTTTGCTCAGCTTGCCGCGCTGTTCGCGCGCCAGATCCCGGTCATGACGGTATTCAATATACTGGCGCGCCAGCTGAGGATAACGTCCCGCCATCAGCAGATCTTCTACCGTCTGCTGGATCTCATGAATATCCACGCGATCGCGGCTGCACATTTTTTCGCTGACCTGCTGCGCGACCGTCACGCAGTAAGCATCATCTTCAACCTGAGCGGCGCGCGCTGCAGCGCGAATAGCCTCAGCGATGCGCTGTTGATCAAAGGGTACCTGACAGCCGTCCCGTTTTACCACCGTCGTTGTCACCACCGATCTCCTTCGACGTCATTACTATATGTAGATTTGGTGGTAAATAGTAAACGCTATATATGGTGTTTTCGCCTTATTTAACCCTTCTTTTATTGATGCAGGACAAAGATCGCGGAGGGCGGCTGAAAAGTTAAACGAAGAGGGGAAAGCGGGGTGTTTTATCGCCTCCCAGGGTTGAGAAAGGAGAGAGAAAAGGCGTTGGGAAGGCTGCTCATTCACCTTTTTCCGCCTCGGCTTTCAGCAAATCCAGCGTCATCAGCAGGCCATAGCGCGCCAGACCGGGATCGTCAGGCAGCACCAGCAGCGTATCCGCCAGGGAGGCCAGCGGATCGGTGGCCGTAGTCAGCGCAATCACCGGAATATCACGGGCGCGCGCCTGTAACGCGGCGTTGCGTATAGCCGCACCCGACGGTCCAATAGCGAGCGCCAGCAAGAGCTGGTCCCTTTCCAGCATGGCGACGCTCATGCCGATCAGCGCCGCCTCCTGGCAAAGCGTAGACATCAAGCCCTGCGCCATGAGCTGATGCTGCACCTGCAGGCCGAAAATCGCCTCGCTGCCGCCGTTTGCGACGATGGTCACGCCGCGCGCCTGACCCAGCAGGCGGGCAGCCTGAGCGTAATGCGCAGGGACGTTTTGCTGTAACTGCTGGTGCAGCGCCTGTTGAACTGTCGCCAGCCGCTGCTCGCCTGCGGAAGAGGGCATGGCCGCGGCGGGAGACGACAGGTAAGGGGAATGACTGGCGGAGGCCTGGGCCAGCTTCATACGCAGCTCGCGGATATCTTCGCAGCCTACCGATTTTGCGAAGCGGGTAATGGTCGCCGGGCTGACGCCCGCATAGCTCGCCAGCTGCTCAATGGTGGCGGAGGCGGCGAAATTGACATCATCCAGTACCGCACGCGCGACGCGGCCTTCCTGCTGGCTGAGCTCATTCAGACGTTTACGAATCTGAAACAGAATATCGTTGAAATCTTCGCGCCCAATCGAGCGGGCGAAACGCTTCAGCGTTTCAGCGCTGACGCCAGCATTCACCGCTACTTTCTCCAGCGAGGAAGACATGGCGTAATCGAGATCGCCGGTAACCGCAGGCGGCACCTGACCATCCGGGTCGCCGGGATGATTGAGCGAACGCAGCTGCTGCATAAAATCATCCAGATCGCGGCAGCCGACGGAGCGGGCGAAGGCGGAAAGGGTGTCGGTGCTGACGCCAGCCCGCAGCGCCAGTTGCTCAAGGGTCGCGCTGCCGGAAAAGCGTAAATTATCCAGCACAAAGCGCGCCAGACGTGATTGCGGGCGGGGCAGCGTATTCAGGCCGTTCTCAAGTTGCCAGACAAGATCCATAACGGTTAAGGCTCCTGCAAACCGGATGGGATTATCATAACCGCCATCCTGCTGTGAAAATAATTTTCATGGCTATTTTTTCGATCTGGATCGGATTTTTAATTTAAATTTATGAAATAAAAAGATAAAAAGTTAAACAGGTAATTTTACGTCATAAATAATTGCCATGGCGATCACAGCTATGAAAATTATTTTCAAAAAATGATCTTCCTAATGTCTTATTTATCAAACAGTTAATAAATCCAGCTAAAAAACGATGACGGCGGGGTATTTACAGCGTCAATTCTCTCTGGCTTATATTTGAGCAAATCTGAACGGGAGAAACACGATGCATATTGTCCTTTGCTGTGCGGCAGGCATGTCCACCAGCATGCTGGTGTCGAAAATGAAGGCGGAAGCGGAGAAGCGTCAACTGGCGGTGCGCATCGACGCCGTACCGGTCGCGGAATTTGAACGTATTATCGATGACGCCGATATCGTGCTGTTAGGGCCGCAGGTGCAGTTTGAGGCGTCGCGCCTGACCGCCATCGCCGCGCCGCTGGGCAAACCGGTCGCCGTTATCAACATGATGGATTACGGCACGATGCGCGGCGATAAAGTGCTTGATACCGCGCTGGCCCTGATGCCGTCCTGATTACGTCGGCGTTCCGCCGACATTTTACCCATTATCGAAGCAAACGCGTCCAGGCGACGTGCGGCTTGCTGCATGCGAATTTTGGTACGGGAGGAAGGGATGGAGCTGGAAAACCTGATTATGGAACTGCTGGTTCATGCTGGCAGCGCGCGCAGTCATGCGCTTGCGGCGCTGCGTCAGGCGCGGGCCGACGATTTTGACGCGGCGGAAACGTCACAGCAGGCCGCCCGGGTGGCGATCGGCGCGGCGCACCGTCTGCAAACTGAACTGATCGGCCTGGACGAGGGCAGCGGCAAACTGCCGGTCACGCTGATCGTCGTGCATGCGCAGGATCATCTGATGAACGCGATGCTTATTCAGGATCTGGCGGCGGATATCATCGCGCTCTATCGCCGCCTCCCTTACGCAGGAGAACAGTATGCTTAAAATTGCGGTTATCGGCGGCGGCAGCAGCTATACCCCCGAGTTGATGGAAGGGCTTATCCGCCACTATCAGCAGGTGCCGATCACAGAGCTGGCGCTGATGGATGTCGAAAGCGGACGGCAAAAGGTGGCCATTATCGCCGACCTGACGCGCCGTATGCTGAAACGTCACGGTATGGAGCAAGTACAGGTCAGCGTCCACTTTGAACTGGACAGCGCCATTGAAGGCGCCGCCTTTGTGCTGACGCAGCTGCGGGTCGGCCAGCTGGCGGCGCGCGCGGCGGATGAGCGGCTTGGTCTGAAATATCAGATGCTGGGCCAGGAAACGACCGGCGTTGGCGGCTTCGCTAAGGCGCTGCGCACCATTCCCGTGCTGCTGGAGGTGGCGCGTAAAGTCGAGGCGCTGGCACCCGACGCTTTTATCATCAACTTCACTAATCCTGCGGGGATCGTGACCGAAGCGGTTTCGCGCTACAGCCGGGCGAAAATCATCGGCCTGTGCAATGTGCCGGTCACCATGCACCATATGATCGCCGATATGCTGCAGGCGCCGCACGATCAGGTAAAGCTGCGCTTTGCCGGGCTGAACCATATGGTCTGGGTGCATCAGGTAATGCAGCAGGGCAGGGATGTCACCGATCAGGTGATTGAGATGCTCTGCGCCGGACATGCGCTCTCGATGAACAATATTCAGGAAGTGCCCTGGCCCGCCCATTTCCTGCGCGCGCTCAACGCGATTCCCTGCCCCTATCACCGTTACTTCTGGCAAACCCGCGCCATGCTGGCGGAAGAGATCGAAGCGGCCGCTGCAAAAGGCACGCGCGCGGAGCAGGTGATGAAAGTTGAAGAGGAGCTGTTTCGGCTTTATGCCGATCCGCAGCGCGATCGCAAGCCGGAGCAGCTTAATTTCCGCGGCGGCGCTTTCTACTCGGAGGTGGCGGTCGATCTGATCCGCAACATTCACACCAATAGCGGTCGGGAGATGGTGGTGAACTGCCGCAACAACGGTGCTATTCAGGGGCTGCCCGACGATGCCGTGGTGGAAACCAACTGCCTGATCGACGCGCTGGGCGCGCACCCGCTGGCGTTTGGCCGCCTACCGCCGGCCATGAACGGCTTGACGCAACAGGTAAAAGATTTCGAGCGCCTGACGATCGAGGCGGCGGTGCATGGCGATCGACGCAGCGCGCTGCTGGCATTGATCGCTAATCCGCTGATCGGCGACCTGAGCGTCACCGACGATCTGCTGGCGGAAGTGCTGGCGATCAACAAAGCCTGGCTGCCGCAGTTCGCGTAAGCAGGCGCAGGCTGCTAACCATCATCTCGTTCTACGGGAGGGGAAACTATGACTGGCAAGAGATCGTTGATAGAGCGTTACGTGCTGCCCGCGGCGCTTAAGGTCGCCGGGCAGAAGCATGTGTTGTCGGTGCGTGACGGCATCATACTAAATATGCCTTTTATGCTGATCGGCTCATTCTTTTTGATATTCGCTTACCTGCCGATCCCCGCCTGGGCGAGCATGATGGCGGGGCTGTTTGGCGATGCCTGGCGCGATAAGCTGCTTTATCCGGTGAAGGCGACCTACGACATCATGGCGATTATCTCCAGCTTCGGCATCGCCTATCGCCTGGCGGAGAAATACCGCACTATCGATCCGCTGACCAGCGGGGCGATGGCGCTGGTGGCCTTTATCATGACCATTCCGCAGCATACGCTGTTCGCGCCCGTAGAAGGCGCGGCGCAGCAGATCGTGGACGGCGTGATCCCGATGAACCTGGTCGGCAGTCAGGGCCTGTTCGTGGCGATTGTGATTTCGCTGATGTCGACGGAGATTTATCGTTTTATCAGCGGGCGCAATCTGGTTATCCATATGCCGGAAGGGGTGCCGCCAGCGGTCGCTAAATCTTTTCTCGCGTTGATCCCCGGCTTCTGCGTGCTGGCCGTGGTACTGCTGCTGCGCCTGGCGGTTGAGGCGTCGCCCTTTGGCGATATCAACACCATGATCAGCACCATTATCGGCATTCCGATGCATCACGTTGGCGGAACGCTGCCGGGTATGATCTTCTCGGTGATCCTGATTGGCGTGCTCTGGACGCTGGGGCTGCACGGCGACGCCATCGTGCTGGTGTTTATTCAGCCGGTCTGGCTGTCGAACATGACGGAAAACCTGGAGGCGTTCCAGCATAACCAGCCCGTTCCGCACATCATTACCCAGCAGTTCTACGATCTCTGGATTGCGCCGGGCGGCACGGGCGCGCTGCTGGGGCTGGTGATTTTTATGCTGCTGCGCAGCCGCAGCGTGCAGATGAAACAGCTGGGTAAAATCGCCGCGCCAGGCGCGCTGTTTAATATCAGCGAGCCGATGGTGTTCGGTATCCCGCTGGTAATGAACCCCTGGTTTTTCCTGCCGTTCATTCTGACGCCGGTGGTGCTGGTGCTGGTCACCTGGACGGCGATGTCGCTGGGATGGGTGGCGCCGCCTGCGGGGATCGCTTTGCCGTTCACTACGCCGATCTTCTTCAGCGGCTACCTCGCCACCGGCGGCCATATTTCCGGCAGCGTGTTGCAGGCGGTGAATCTGGGTATCTCAATGGTGATCTACTATCCCTTCTTCCGCGCCTGGGACAATTTAAAACGGCGTGAGGAGCAGGAGGCGATCAGCAGCGCTGAAAAAAACGCGGCCGAAAGCGGTCTGGTTGCTGGCGGAGAGCGTCAGGCCCGGATATAAGTCGGCAGAGGCTGCGGTAAGAAAAACGGCGCGCCGGTTGACCGACGCGCCGATAACAGAGCTAGTGGTTTTTCTTCTGGTACCACCAGACGGCTTCCCAGGGACGCAACATCATCTCGCCAGGTTCCGCTTTGGCGTCAGGGTAGTTGCTCATCAACACTTCCCAGCTGTCGCCAAAGTTTTCTTCCGGGTGCCAGCTTTGCGCTTCCCGGCTGAAGTTGGCGATCACTACCAGCGTTTCGCCTTCATACTGACGACGATAACACCACAAATAAGGATGCGACGGCAGCAGATCGAGATAGTCGCCCCACGTCAGGATTAAATAGCGCTTACGCAGCTGAATCAACTTCTGATAGGCGTAAAAAATCGAATCAGGATCGGCTATCGCCGCTTCCGCATTGATGGTTTCATAGTTGCGGCTCATGCCGATCCAGGGCGTGCCGACGGTAAAACCGGCGTTTTCGCTGGCGTCCCACTGCATCGGCGTACGGCCGTTATCACGCGATTTACTGGCGAGGATCGCCAACAGATTTTCGCTGTCGCGGCCCTGCGCGCGCAGCTCGGCGTACATATTGTGGCTTTCGATGTCGCGGTAATCGATGATACGGGTAAAGCCGGGGTTGGTCATGCCCAGCTCCTCGCCCTGGAAGATATAGGGCGTGCCCTGCATGCCGTGCAGCACCATCGCCAGCATCTTCGCCGACTGTACGCGATATTCGCCGTCATCGCCCCAGCGCGACACTACGCGCGGCTGATCGTGGTTACACCAGAACAGCGCGTTCCAGCCCCGGTTATGCATGCCTTGCTGCCAGTGGGTGAAAATTTTCTTCTGCGCCACCAGATCCAGCGGCGTTAACGTCCACTTCTGACCGTTCCAGAAATCAACCTCGACATGGTCGAAGCTGAACACCATCGACAGCTCGTCGCCCTCCAGCGAGCCATATTGCTGGCAGTGCTCCAGCGTGGCGGAAGACATTTCGCCCACCGTCACCAGCTCGCGCGGTCGGAAGACGTCGCGGCTCATTTCGCGCATATATTCATGAATGCGCGGGCCGTCGGTATAGAGACGCAGCCCGTCGCCATCGGGATCGTCAGGAAAATCCTGATGCTTGGAGACCAGGTTAACCACGTCGAGACGCAGCCCGTCGATGCCGCGATCGGCCCAGAAGTTGACGATCTGCTTCAGCTCGGCGCGGACGTTCTCGTTTTCCCAGTTCAGGTCCGCCTGCTCCGGCGCCCACAGGTGCATGTAGTACTGGTTGCTCTCTGGGTGCCAGCGCCAGGCAGAGCCGCCGAACTTCGACTTCCAGTTATTCGGCGGTTCGGTCGGCGTACCGTCGCGCCAGATATAGTAATCGCGGTACGGGCTTTCCGGGTTCAGCGACTCGTGAAACCAGTGGTGCTGTGTTGAAGAGTGGTTAAACACCATATCGAGGATAACGCGCAGCCCGCGCTTGTGCGCCTGTTCAACCAAATGGTCGAAATCGCTCATCGTGCCGTAAGCGGGATCGATGGCGGTGTAGTTCGCCACGTCGTAGCCGTTATCAACCTGCGGTGAAATATAAAAAGGCGTGAGCCAGATCGCATCGACACCCAGCAGTTTCAGGTAGTCCAGACGCTGAATCACACCGGCCAGGTCGCCTGTGCCACTACCGGTCGTATCCTGAAAACTTTTGGGATAGATTTGATAAATGACGCCGTTCTGCCACCATGGTGGAGTTTTATTCATTGCTCAATCCTGATTGCTTATTGGGGCGCAAATGCCCGCCCGTTTTATAGAAAGTGTCTTCATTTACACACTCAATAAGGTTAGCTACTCCTTGCGAATCCGAAACGTTTAACGTGACGGAATTCACTGAAAAACGCAGTTTTCCCTAACAGACGGAGCGGCGGCATCGCCGTCACAGCACGGTTTTCATTATCTTCGCTTTTTAACGCGGAGTGGGTAAATCTGTTTTGACGGATGTTGCAAAAATTTACCGTGCTCCAGGATTTGCCCCGCCGTTATCTTGTCCGCTGTAATGAAATGTGATTAATGGAATTTTTACACGGTTTCCGATCCGCCATGATAAAAGGACCTCGCCATGTCGCTGCGTCATACCGTTTTTACCTTGCCTCTGCTGTTTTCCTGTTGCTTTACCGTTTTCGCCGACCCTGTCCCGCTGCCGCTGATGCCCTGGCCGCAGCAGGTAGAGCAGCCGCCGACCGGCGGCCGGCTGGCGCTGACGCCGCAGCTTCAGCTGCATATCGTCGGCGATCTTCCTGAAGGCGCCGAGGCGCGCTGGCGTGAACGCATCGAACGTCAGACCGGCTGGACGCTGCTGCCCGATACCTCCTCCGCTGCGCCGACGCTTACCGTGCGCGTCGCCAGGCAGGTTGATGCGCTGCCGCAGCTGGAAAGCGATGAAAGCTACCGCCTGGTGGTTAACGGCACGGGCGCGACGCTCAGCGCACCCACGCGTTTCGGCGCCTTGCGCGGTATGGAAACCTTGTTGCAGCTGGTGCAGAACGACGGCGAGGGCGCTTTTATTCCTTTCGTGACCATCAACGATCGTCCGCGCTTTCCGTGGCGCGGCGTGTTGATCGACTCCGTGCGTCACTTTATTCCCATTGAAACCATTAAGCGCCAGATCGACGGCATCGCCGCCGCCCGCATGAACGTCTTTCACTGGCATTTGACGGACGATCAGGGATGGCGCTTTGCATCTTCGCACTATCCGCAGCTGCAAGAGAAGGCCAGCGATGGGCTGTTCTACACGCAGCAGCAGATGCGCGACGTGGTGCGTTACGCGGCGGATCGCGGCGTACGCGTGGTGCCGGAGCTGGATATTCCTGGCCACGCCTCCGCTATCGCCGTCGCGATGCCGGAACTGATCGCCGCGCCGGGCCCTTATCAGATGGAGCGCGGCTGGGGCGTATTTAAGCCGCTGCTCGATCCGTCGAACGAGGCGGTATATCGCGTTATCGATACGCTGGTGGGCGAGATGGCGGCGATCTTCCCCGATCCCTGGCTGCATATCGGCGGCGATGAGGTGGATGCGCAACAGTGGAACGACTCACCGCGCATTCAGCAGTTTATGCGTGAGAAAGGGCTGGCCGACAGCCATGCGCTACAGGCCTGGTTTAACCAGCGGGTCGAGAAAATTCTTGAAAAGCATCAACGGCGTATGGTCGGCTGGGATGAGATCTGGCATCCCGATCTGCCGAAGTCGATCCTGATCCAGTCCTGGCAGGGACAAGATGCGCTGGGCGGCGTGGCGAAACAGGATTATCGCGGCATTCTCTCCACCGGATTTTATCTCGATCAGCCGCAGTTCGCCTCTTATCACTACCGCAACGAGGTCTGGCCGACGGCGCTAAACGATGTCGACCGCATCAGGGTGGACGAGCGCGCCCAGAGCTGGCAGTTTACGCTGCCGCGCCTGAAGGGCAGCCCGGTAAAAGGCAGCTTTACTCTGGTGGAAGGAAAGTCGGGCTGGCGCGGGTTTATCGATTTCGCCGGCAAGTCGCGGCGTCTGGTGCAGCAGGTAACCTGGCTGTCGCCGCAGGAGGTCACTTTCAACGTCGACAGCTGGATGGGGCCGCTGCAACCGGTCGTCACGCTGCAACAGAACCAGCTGACGGGCTATTTCCGCGTGGGCAACGTCCGCTATCCGGTAACGGGAGAGCGCCTTGCCGCCACGCCGCAGGGCATTGAACCGGCGGTGCCGAACGCGACGCAGCTACAGGCCAACCTGAAGGGCGGCGAAGCGGCGCTCTGGGGAGAAAATGTCAGCGCCGGGGTGCTGGATATTAAACTGTGGCCGCGCGCTTTCGTGGTCGCCGAGCGGCTCTGGTCAGCGCAAAACGTCACGGACGAAGAGAATATGTATCAGCGGCTGGCGGCGGTCGACCGCTGGTCGGCGGTATCGGTGGGATTGCAGCAGCATACTCAGGCGTTGACCGGCATGATGCGTTTAGCCAACCGCACCGATGTCGTGCCGCTGCAAATTTTCGCGCAGGCGCTGGAGCCCGCGCACTATTACACTCGCCAGCATCTGAAATTCCAGGCGGGACACTATACGCTGGCCGAGCCGTTGAACCGGCTTGCGGACCTGTTGCCCGCCGAGAGCATGTCGGTAAGAAGGCTGACGCAGCAGGTTGACGCGTTGATCGGGAATCGCGGCAGTCAGCAGGCGGCGCAGGCGATCCGTCAGCAGCTGACGCAGTGGCGAGACAACGTGCCGCAGGTCGCGCCGTTACTCGACGCCAATTATCAGCTTAAAGCGCTGCGGCCAGTGGCGACGCAGATCGCGACGCTTAGCGATATGGGGATGACGCTGATCAATGCATGGGAAAACGGTCAGCGCATCCATGCGGAGGCGATCGGGAAGATGCGCGGTCAGCTGGACGCGGCGGCGCAAACGCAGGATGAACTGGTCATTGCGCTGGTCAGGCCGCTGGAAATACTGCTGCGCGCCGTGGCGTCAGAAAAGCGGTAAAAGCGGGATAGCCGTTAAACAAGTGAGCAGGCTGCCGCAACCGGCGCGGCAGCCTGGCGTTTTAGCGACGAACGGCGATCGCTTCGATTTCGATTTTCACATCTTTCGGCAGACGCGCCACTTCTACGCAGGAGCGGGCCGGGAAAGGCGCGCCGTGTTCGCTGAAGAAGGCTTCATAGGCGGCGTTAACGGTAGCGAAGTCATTGAGATCTTTCACGAACACGGTGGTTTTCACGATATCGCTGACCTTCAGTCCGGCCGCTTCCACGATGGCCTGAACGTTTTCCAGCGACTGACGCGCCTGCGCCGCGACGTCATCAGCGACCGCGCCGGTTTTGGGATCGACCGGAATCTGGCCAGAGGTGATGATCATGCTGCCCAGATCAACGCCCTGAACGTACGGACCAATGGCGGCTGGGGCTTTTTCCGTGCTGATTTCGCGTGACATAAATTCTCCTGATTAGTGGCATGTTGCGAGGCGGGCGGCCTGCCCGCCGTATCGCCCCCATTATAGGGAGACGAAAAGTGATTACCAGTTCGCCAGCACCACCTGATGAGCGAACTCTTTCTCGCAGTATTTACACTTCAGTAGCACCGACTCGGCGCGTTTTCTTACCTGAAAGCTGGAGCAGACCGGCTCGCTGCGGCTGATGCAGTTGCTGTTAGGGCAGGTCAGCACACGCTCAATGCGATCCGGCAGCGTCGGCACGATTTTAGCGACCACGTTGTAATCATCGATGCGGTTAACGGTGGCGTGCGGCGCATAGACCGCCAGCTGGTTGATCTGATCGTCGGTTAAAAAGGTGTTCTCGATCTTGATGAGATCTTTCCGGCCCAGCGCGCCGGAAGGCAGGTTAAGCCCGATAGTGATGCGCTGATCGGTTTCCGTCAGGCGGAACAGCGTCAGCAGCTTAAAACCGATCTGCGCCGGGATATGATCGATCACCGTACCGCGCTTGATCGCTTCAACCTGGAGTTTATCTTGCATCATCTTCTCTTCTCCTTACAGAACCGGATCGCTGTTCAGCACCAGCGCCAGCAGCGCCTGACGTGCGTAAATGCCGTTGCCGGCCTGCTGGAAATACCAGGCGTGCGGCGTTTTATCCACATCGGTGGCGATCTCATCCACGCGCGGCAGCGGGTGCAGCACTTTCATATTGTCGCGCGCGCCCTGCAAACCGGCGGCGCGCAACACGAACTGGGCTTTGACGTTGGCGTATTCGGAAGGATCGAGACGCTCTTTCTGCACGCGCGTCATATAGAGGATATCCACCTGCGGCACCACCTCTTCGATACTGCCGTGACGGCTCCATGGAATATTCCGCTCATCCAGCATATCGGTGATGTAGGCGGGCATCGCCAGCGCTTCCGGGGCGATAAAGAAGAAGCGGTTGCCCTCGAACTTCGCCAGCGCCTGAGTCAGCGAGTGAACGGTGCGGCCATATTTCAGGTCGCCGACCATCGCCACGTTGAGGTTGCTGAGACGGCTTTGCGTTTCCTGAATAGTGAACAGGTCGAGCAGCGTCTGCGTCGGATGCTGGTTGGCGCCGTCGCCGGCGTTCAGCACCGGAATGCTGCCGGAAAATTCGGTGGCGAGGCGGGCCGCGCCCTCCTGCGGATGGCGCATCACAATGGCGTCGACGTAGGTGCTGATAACGGAAATGGTGTCGGCCAGCGTTTCGCCCTTTTTGCCCAGCGAGGTATTGCTGCTGTCGGAGAAGCCGACCACCGCCGCGCCCAGGCGCTGAATGGCGGTTTCAAAAGAGAGGCGCGTGCGCGTCGAGGCTTCAAAAAAGCAGCTGGCGATCACTTTATGCTTCAGCAGCTCCGGCTGTGGATTCGCTTTCAGGCTGGCCGCCGCGTGCAGCACCAGCTCCAGCTCTTCGCGGCTGAGATCGTTAATCGAAATAATATGCTTGTGATACAGCGGATTCATGCGTCGCTCTCCTTCAGGCGTGCCGGATTAAGGACGAAAAAAAAGCCCCTGCAATGAGGGGCTTTTACGATCGGTCGCTGACGGAAGGAAACAGGCGCCGCGCCTGCGTTCAGGCGTGATTGAGCGATGCTTATCGTGGTGCTCAGCGGCATAGGTCCTCCCGGCAAATTGTCGGGCATTATACGCAATCAGCTTTCTGCTTCAAGCAAAAATCGCGTAGAGGTTAACCGTTTGCGTTACGCTGTCGGCGCGGGTTTCGTCAGCGTGGCGACCATCACCGCTTTGATAGTGTGCAGCCGGTTTTCCGCCTGATCGAAGACAATACTGTGCGCCGATTCGAATACCTCGTCGCTCACTTCCATGCCGCCGTGCAGGTCATACTGTTCCGCCATCTGTTTGCCGAGCGTGGTCTGATCGTCATGGAAGGCGGGCAGGCAGTGCAGGAACTTCACCTGCGGATTGCCGGTAAGCCGCAGCATCGCCATATTCACCTGATAGTCGTGCAGCAGGGCGATGCGCTCCTGCCAGCGCTCTTTCGCCTCGCCCATCGATACCCAAACGTCGGTATAGATAAAGTCCGCCTGCTGCACGCCTTCGGCGATATCCGCCGTCAGGGTGATTTTGCCGCCGTTCTGGCTGGCGACGTTTCGGCACTCCTCAACCAGATCCGCTTCCGGCCAGCAGCTTTGCGGCGCCACCAGACGCAGGTCGAAACCCATCAGCGCGGCGGCCTCCATCAGGCTGTTGCCCATATTGTTGCGCGCGTCGCCAACATAGGCCAGCGTCATGGCGCGCAGCGATTTTTGCGGCAGATGCTCCTGCATGGTCAACAGGTCGGCCAGCAGCTGCGTCGGATGAAACTCATCGGTCAGGCCGTTCCAGACCGGTACGCCAGCGTGCTGCGCCAGGGTTTCCACTACCGCCTGGCCGTGGCCGCGATACTGAATGCCGTCATACATGCGGCCCAGCACGCGCGCGGTATCTTTAATTGACTCTTTATGGCCGATCTGGCTGCCGCTGGGGCCAAGATAAGTCACCCGCGCGCCCTGATCGTAGGCGGCAACTTCGAAAGAGCATCGGGTGCGGGTCGATTCTTTTTCGAAGATGAGCGCGATATTCTTGCCCTGTAGCTGCGGAATCTCCTCGCCATTTTTTTTCGCGATTTTTAATTCAGCGGCGAGCGCCAACAGCGCGTTGATTTCAGCAGGGGTAAAGTCGAGCAGCCTGAGGAAATGACGTTGGTAAAAGTGGCTCATACAGCGCTCCTTGTTCTGTAACAAATGAATTAAAATTCAATCTAACCGTATGAATATGCATTTTCAACCCTGAGTGCAATAAACTTTTGCTTTTGTGTAGTGGCGCGGAGTGCAGTGTGGGAAAATAATCACATTGTTTGCCACACACTGAGGAACCCATCATGGCATATGAAGAATTACTGGAAGAGCAGCGCGAAGAGACCCGAGCGATTATCGAAGAGCTGCTGGAAGACGGTAGCGACCCTGATGCGCTCTACACCATTGAGCATCACCTCTCCAGCGACAGCTTCGACGCGCTGGAAAAAGCGGCGGTCGATGCGTTCAAGCTGGGCTATGAGGTCACCGACCCGGAAGAGCTGGAGCTGGAAGATGGCTCAACCGTGATGTGCGTGGATATCCTGAGCGAACTGGCGCTGAACCCTGAACTGATTGACGCCCAGGTTGAGCAGCTGGTTATTCTGGCCGGCAAACATAATGTGGATTACGACGGCTGGGGCACCTATTTTGAAGATCCCGATGCGGAAGACGAAGATGAAGAAGGCGAGGGTGACTACCTCGATGACGACGACAACGGCGTTCGTCACTGATCTTCCGCCGTCTGACCATTGATCCGGCGCGTCGCTGTTGTTCGGCGCGCCCTTTAACCGTAGCTATGCCATGAATTACGCCGATCTTCTTGCCCCTGTTCATCAATTTCTGCACTGCCGCACGCCGCAATCCTGGATCGAGGAGGCGCGCAAACCTGAGAACCTGACGCTGCTGCTGACCGACCATCTGGTTTGTGAACTCAAAGCGGCCCAGACCGCCGTCTGGCTGATCCGTAAATATGTGGCCGATAAGCCGAGCGGCGACGCCATCCTGGCCTGGCTCCAGCCCTATGAAGCTTTTATCTTTCGCGAAGATCCCGACAGCGGCTTTATCGAGGCGCATAAAAACCTGTCGAAGCGCATTATCGCGCGCAACGATATCCCCTGGGGCGACGAGCTGCTGGATAAAATGGTGCTGCTGATTAAAGAAGAGCTGCACCATTTCTATCAGGTTTGGGAAATCATGCAGGCACGCGGCATTCTCTATCAGAAAATCACTGCCAGCCGCTATGCCAAAGGGCTAATGCGCGAAATCACCACGCACGAGCCGGAAACGCTGGTGGATAAGCTGATCTGCGGCGCCTACATTGAAGCGCGCTCCTGCGAACGTTTCGCCAGCCTGGCGCCGTTTCTTGATGAGGAACTGGCGAAGTTTTACGTCTCGCTGCTGCGTTCCGAAGCGCGTCACTATCAGGACTATCTGGCGCTGGCGGCGCGCATCGCGCCCTTTGACATCAGCGAGCGCGTACAGCAAATCGGCGCGGCGGAAGCGCGCCTGATTCAGGCGCCGGACAGCGAGCTGCGTTTTCACAGCGGCGTGCCGGACTGGACGAATCAGTAAACCATTCGCTCCCGGAGGAAAACGGCTGGGAGCGAAGCCGCTATCAGCAGAACTGTAACCGACCGAAAAAACACCAGTACCAGAACGCCAGTAATAATATGGAGAGCAGCATCAGATAAAGTGCGCGATGTTTGCGGCACAGGCTGAACCAAAGAAGCGGCAATATCATCAGTAGCGTCAAAGGCGCGGTAAAATCACGGCTGTCATCGACGACCAGATACTGCATAGCATCACATACCGTGTTTATTCCCTCGTCGCCAATATATTGCTCTTCTTTGAAGTAAGAGAGATATGCGATGTTAAAAAAGCAAAAGCCGCTGTAAAGCAGGGCTAAGCAAAGTTTCTTCCAGTTCATTTTCCCTGCCCCAGTATTCTTTTTAGCGTTTCTTTTTTTCTACAATACGTCTGCCATAAGACTCCAACTTCAGCAATCGCTACGCCAGCTAATAATATGGCTGGAATTTTTTCCTCCTGCGCTATTTTTATTACCCTGCTTTTGTTATATACCAGCCAGGCGGCTTTATATGCCCACAAATAATTTTCCCCAGTAAGAAAACGTCGGTTATTAGGCAAAAACCAAAACCGCATGAAATCTACCCCGTTCCAGTGAGGGAAACCTTCCTCATCAACTTTACAAAACATATTCATAGCGCCTCCCTGGCATAATGCATACGTGCTAACTTTCACTGACTGTTTACTGTTAGGTCAATAATCGTTCTATCCACGCGCCGACAATAAAAAAGGCGCTTACAGCGCCTTCAGCATTCTGACCTCGCAGTCGACGTGGCCGGTACAGCCCAGCGGCCCGTCGATATGTTCAAAGCCGAGCTTCTCATACAGCCGAATCGCCTGCGTCAGGCTGGCGGTGGTTTCCAGATAGCAGCGCTTAAAGCCGCGTTCGCGGGCGAAATCGAACGCCTGCTGCGCCAGCTGCCATGCCACGCCCCGGCCGCGCAGCTGCGGCAGAAAATACATCTTTTGCAGCTCACAAATATCCGGCGCGCTGCATTGCAACGGCGCAATTCCGCCGCCTCCTGCTACCTTGCCGTCCAGCTCGATAATCCAGTAGGCGCTGTTTGTTTCGCTGTAAAGCTCAAACAGATGATCCAGGTTCGGATCGGAAACGGTATAGCCTTTATCGGCGGTCAGGCCGAATTCCGCCGAAACGTGACGGATAACCTGGGCGATATGCGGATTATCCGCCAGCGTGATGGGGCGAATGCGTAGCGAAGTGTCGGAAGCGATAGTCATCGTCTGGCTCGGAATAAGAAAATCAAAAAGAGTGTAATAACATCGCTCGCCGGGTGATGCAATGGCTGCGGCGTTGAGAAAATTTCAGTCTGGCGCAGGGAGAAAAGGGGATATCGCAAAAACCGTAGCATCCTGCTCACCCTGACGCCGGTAAAGCACGGCGCATAAAAAAACACCCCGGCGGCGTAAGCCGTCAGGGTGAGTAGAAAGGCGGAATAAACCGTAACGAAGCGCGACGCCACGGTTGCTTCCAGCCTTACAGCGCGGCGATCACGCCCTGCTGTTCGATCAGTTTGGCTTTGCCCTGTTCCAGCTCCGCCATACGGTCGCGTTCTTTTGCTACTACCGCTCCTGGCGCGCGCGCGACGAAGGATTCGTTGCCCAGACGAGACTGAATTTTCTCCATCTCGGCTTCGACTTTCGCCAGCTCTTTCGCCAGACGATCCAGCTCCGCCTCTTTATCCACCAGACCCGCCATCGGGATCAACAGCTCGGCGCCGTCCACCAGTTTGGTGACGGAAAGTGGGCCTTTATCGCCCTGCGGCAGCAGCGTGATATCGCTAAGACGCGCCATCGCCTGCAGGAAGGTGCGGTTATCGGTCACGCGACGCTGGGCATCGGCGCTGGCGCCGCGCAGCAGCAGCTCCAGCGGTTTGCCCGGAGAGATGTTCATCTCGGCGCGAATATTACGCACCGCCACGATCGCCTGCTTCAGCCATTCGGTATCGGCCAGTGCCGCATCGTCCGTTTTCGTCGCGTCATACGACGGGAACGGTTGCAGCATGATGGTATCGTCGCTGATGTTTTTCAGCACTTTCACGCGCTGCCAGATGGTCTCGGTAATGAACGGAATGATCGGATGCGCCAGACGCAGCAGCGCCTCCAGCACCGTCACCAGCGTATGGCGCGTGCCGCGCAGCTCCGCCTCGGAACCGTTGTGCATTACCGGCTTGGTCAGCTCCAGATACCAGTCGCAGAACTGATTCCAGGTGAACTCGTACAGAATGTTGGCGGCGATATCGAAGCGATAGCTGTCCAGCGCCTCGCGGTACGCCTTCACCGTGTTGTTGAACTCGGCCAGAATCCAGCGATCCGCCAGCGACAGCGTCATTTCGCCGCCGTTCTGTCCGCAATCCTGATCTTCGGTGTTCATCAGCACAAAGCGGCTGGCGTTCCACAGCTTGTTGCAGAAGTTGCGGTAGCCTTCCAGACGCTTCATATCCCAGTTGATATCGCGGCCGGTAGAGGCGAGCGCCGCCAGGGTAAAGCGCAGCGCGTCGGTGCCCGCCGGCTCGATGCCGTTCGGGAACTGCTTCTCGGTGCGCTTGCGGATTTTCTCCGCCAGCTGCGGCTGCATCATGTTGCCGGTGCGTTTTTCCAGCAGCGCTTCAAGCGTAATGCCGTCCACCATATCCAGCGGATCGATGACGTTGCCTTTCGATTTCGACATCTTCTGGCCTTCTTCATCGCGGATCAAACCGGTCATATAGACGGTTTTAAACGGCACCTGCGGCTTGCCGTTTTCATCCTTCATGAAGTGCATGGTCAGCATGATCATGCGCGCGATCCAGAAGAAGATGATGTCGAAGCCGCTTACCAGCACGCTGGTCGGGTGGAAGGTGCGCAGCGCTTCGGTGTTTTCCGGCCAGCCCAGGGTAGAGAAGGTCCAGAGACCAGAGGAGAACCAGGTGTCCAGCACATCTTCATCCTGACGCAGCGCGATGCTGGCGTCGATCTGGTTTTCCGCGCGCACTTCTTCTTCGCTGCGGCCAACATAGACGTTGCCTTCTTCGTCATACCAGGCGGGAATGCGGTGACCCCACCACAGCTGACGGGAGATACACCAGTCCTGAATATCGCGCATCCAGGAGAAGTACATGTTTTCATACTGCTTCGGCACAAACTGAATGTCGCCGTTTTCTACCGCTTCCACCGCAACTTTCGCCAGCGGCGCGGTGCGCACGTACCATTGGTCAGTCAGCATCGGCTCGATAACGACGCCGCCGCGATCGCCGTAAGGCACGGTCAGATCGTGGGCTTTCACTTCTTCCAGCAGGCCCAGCTCGTCCACGGCGGCGACGATCGCTTTACGCGCGGCGAAACGTTCCATATTGCGGAACGCTTCCGGCAGCGTGGCGTCGTAGACGTCGGACGCTTCGCCGTTAGTGTCGTAAACCTGCGCGCTTTCACGGATATCGCCGTCAAAGGTCAGGATATTGATCATCGGCAGCTTATGACGACGACCAACTTCATAGTCGTTAAAGTCGTGCGCCGGGGTGATCTTCACACAGCCGGTACCTTTTTCCATATCGGCATGTTCGTCGCCCACGATCGGAATACGACGGTTCACCAGCGGCAGCATAACGAATTTGCCGATCAGATCTTTATAACGCGGATCTTCCGGGTTGACCGCCACACCGGTATCGCCCAGCAGGGTTTCCGGGCGAGTGGTGGCCACGACCAGGTAATCTTTGCCGTCAGCGGTTTTCGCGCCGTCGGCCAGCGGGTAGCGGATATGCCACATGGACCCTTTGGTTTCGCGGTTTTCCACTTCCAGATCGGAGATGGCGGTGCGCAGTTTCGGGTCCCAGTTGACCAGGCGTTTGCCGCGGTAGATCAGGTTTTCTTTATGCAGGCGAACAAAGACCTCTTTAACGGCGTTAGAGAGACCCTCATCCATGGTAAAGCGCTCGCGCTCCCAGTCGACGGAGTTGCCGAGACGGCGCATCTGGCGGGTAATGGTGCCACCAGACTCCGCTTTCCACTGCCACACTTTGTCGATAAAGGCGTCGCGACCATAATCCTGGCGTGTTTTGCCTTCTTCAGCGGCGATCTTACGCTCTACGACCATCTGAGTCGCGATACCGGCGTGGTCGGTGCCCACCTGCCACAGCGTGTTCTTACCCTGCATGCGCTGGTAACGCACCATGGTGTCCATAATGGTTTGCTGAAAGGCGTGACCCATATGCAAGCTACCGGTAACGTTCGGCGGCGGGATCATGATGCAGAAGCTTTCCTGGCTGGCATCGCCATTCGGTTTGAAGTAGCCCTGCTTTTCCCAATGCTCGTAAAGCGGCTGTTCGATCTCTTGCGGATTATATGTCTTTTCCATTTCTGCTATGTCGTTTGCGGCTGTGGCGGGGTTGCCGTATTCAAGTGGAAGCCGACGCTGCGATACGCTTTATAACGGTCGCGCGCCTGCTGTTTCAAAGATTCTTCGTAAGGGACAAAGTCTATCACTTCATGGAAAGCGGTGGCAAAATCTGCAAACTGCGGCAGCAGGCTGATCAGCAGATCGCGCGGCGCGTTGCCGCGGCGCTGCGGCCAGGCGAGCTCTACCGGTGCGCCATATTTCGGCCCTTCGCCAGCCAGATTGTGCGGCACAAAGGCGTTGGCCGGACGCTGCCACAGGGCTTCATCCAGTCGGATGGCCTGCTGCTCATCTTCACAAGCGATCAGCACGCGCTTGCCTTCACGCCAGCGCATTTCCGCTAAATCGCACACCAGCGCCTCGACGGCGCTCAATCCTTCCGTCTGCGCATCGGTTTCCAGAAGATAGAAGGTGGCCTTTTTCATCATTTATGCCTGTCGGCGTCGGACGTTGATGTCAGACGCGGAGTTAATGCCTGATTCGTGTTCTAACGTTTGACGCGGCGTACCGGTAAAACGCGGCGGCCTGCGTCGTTTCCGAAAGCGCAAACCGGCTACGCCGCTTAAGTTTTGGCGGCGTAGCCGTCAGCGTTATAACAGCTTAGTCGTCGCCGTTCATTCCGGCGCGGTTCAGCAGGAACTGAGAGAGCAGGGCGACCGGACGGCCGGTGGCGCCTTTGGCCTTACCGGAACGCCAGGCGGTGCCGGCGATATCCAGGTGCGCCCAGTTATATTTACGGGCGAAGCGCGCCAGGAAGCAGGCCGCGGTAATCGCGCCGCCGGGACGGCCGCCGATATTCGCCATATCGGCGAAGTTGGATTCCAGCTGTTCCTGATATTCGTCAGCCATCGGCAGACGCCAGGCGCGGTCGCCCGCCTGCTCGGAAGCGCCGATCAGCTCGTGCGCCAGCGGATTATGGTTCGACAGCAGGCCGCTGATATGGTGGCCCAGCGCGATCACGCAGGCGCCGGTCAGTGTGGCGACGTCAATCACCACTTCAGGATCGAAGCGTTCAACGTAGGTCAGCGCGTCGCACAGCACCAGACGTCCTTCCGCATCGGTGTTCAGCACTTCCACCGTCTGGCCTGACATGGTGGTCAGCACGTCGCCCGGACGGAACGCGCGACCGCCCGGCATGTTTTCACAGCCCGCCAGCACGCCCACCACGTTCAGCGGCAGGTTCAGCTCCGCCACCATACGCATGACGCCATAGACGGACGCGGCGCCGCACATATCATATTTCATCTCATCCATGCCTTCAGCCGGCTTGATGGAGATGCCGCCGGAGTCGAAGGTCAGCCCTTTGCCCACCAGCACAATCGGTTTCGCTTCCGGGTCGGGGCTGCCTTTATAGTCGATCACCGACATCAGCGATTCGTTCTGCGAGCCCTGGCCCACCGCCAGATAGGCGTTCATGCCCAGCTCTTTCATCTGCTGTTCGCCGATGACGCGGGTGGTGATGTTCTTGCTGTAGGCGTCGGCCAGCTGGCGCGCCTGTGAAGCGAGATAGGCGGCGTTGCAGATGTTCGGCGGCATGTTGCCCAGATCTTTCGCCGCTTTTACGCCGGCGGCGATCGCCAGTCCGTGCTGGATCGCGCGCTCACCGCTGGTCAGTTCGCGGCGCGTCGGCACGTTGAATACCATTTTGCGCAACGGACGACGCGGTTCGACTTTATTGCTTTTCAGCTGGTCGAAGCAGTAAAGGGTCTCTTTCGCCGTCTCTACCGCCTGACGCACTTTCCAGTAGGTGTTGCGTCCTTTCACGTGCAGTTCAGTCAGGAAGCAGACCGCTTCCATCGAGCCGGTGTCGTTCAGCGTATTGATCGTTTTCTGAATCACCTGCTTATACTGACGTTCATCCAGCTCGCGTTCTTTACCGCAGCCAATGAGCAAAATACGCTCGGAAAGAATATTCGGCACATGATGCAGCAGCAGCGTCTGGCCTACTTTACCTTCCAGCTCGCCGCGGCGCAGCAGGGCGCTGATATAGCCGTCGCTGATTTTATCCAGCTGCTCGGCGATCGGCGACAGACGGCGCGGTTCGAAGACGCCCACAACGATACAGGCACTACGCTGTTTCTCCGGGCTACCGCTTTTTACACTGAACTCCATGCACTCTCCTGAATCTTAAAGACAACGGCGCTGGCTGCGGCTAGAATGTACCGCTTCGTAACGCTTACGCCGTTGCGTACGACGTTTCTGATAAAAAAGGACGTCAGTTTGTGTTTCAGTGACATTGTTATTTTTTACGTCACCTGAACGCTTGTGTCATACACTAGATCTATGACAACGGCCATTGATGATGAAAAATGGCGAATAAGCGTTGAAACTATCGATTTTCCAGCAAAAAGACAAGTTTTCACAGGCATACGAAGCGTGATTATCATTAGATATCTGGTTCGGGAAACGCTCAAAAGCCAGCTGGCAATACTCTTTATCCTGCTGTTGATCTTCTTCTGTCAGAAGCTAGTCAGGATCCTGGGCGCTGCCGTCGATGGTGAGATCCCGACAAACTTAGTTCTTACCCTGTTGGGGCTCGGCGTGCCGGAAATGGCGCAGCTTATCCTGCCTCTCAGTCTGTTTCTGGCCATTTTGATGACGCTGGGGCGGCTCTACACCGAAAGTGAAATTACGGTGATGCACGCCTGCGGCCTCAGCAAGGCGGTGCTGGTCAAAGCGGCGATGTTCCTGATGCTGCTGACCGCGGCGGCGGCGGCGGTCAACGTCGTCTGGCTCAGCCCCTGGTCGTCGCGCTATCAAAGCGAAGTGACGCAGAACGCCAAGGCCAACCCCGGCGCCGCGGCGCTGGCGGCCGGGCAGTTCCAGCAGTCGAGCGACGGCAACAGCGTGCTGTTTATAGAAGACGTGAAGGGCAATCAGTTTGGCCACGTTTTCCTTGCGCAGCTGCGTCCGAAAGGCAACGCGCGTCCATCGGTGGTGATGGCGGACAGCGGCCATATGGAGCAGCGGCCGGACGGCTCGCAGGTGGTGACGCTGGACAAAGGCACGCGCTTTGAAGGCACCGCGCTGCTGCGCGACTTCCGCATTACCGACTTCACTAACTATCAGGCGATCGTCGGTTATAAATCCGCGACGCTCGATCCTGACGACGCGGAGCAGGCGGCGTTCGTTAACCTGTTCGGCAATCCGTCGCCGGGTTTCCGTTCTGAGCTGCACTGGCGCCTGACGCTGATCTTCTCGGTGCTGGTGATGGCGTTGATGGTGGTGCCGCTGAGCGTGGTGAACCCGCGCCAGGGCCGTGTGTTGTCGATGCTGCCGGCGATGCTGCTTTATCTCATCTTCTTCCTGTTGCAAAGCTCGCTGAAATCAAACGCCTCGAAAGGGCGGCTCGATCCGGCGATCTGGATGTGGGTGGTGAACCTGAGCTATCTGGCGCTGGCGATTGGGCTGAACCTGTGGGATACGGTGCCGATGCGGCGCCTGCGCGCCCGCTTTACGCGTGGAGGCTCAGTCTGATGTTTGGCGTACTCGACCGCTATATCGGTAAAACTATCTTTAATACCATCATGCTGACGCTGTTTATGCTGGTTTCCCTTTCCGGCATTATCAAGTTCGTCGATCAGCTGCGTAAAACCGGACAGGGCGCCTATACCGCGCTGGATGCAGGCTACTACACGCTGCTGAGCGTGCCGAAAGATATCGAAATCTTCTTCCCGATGGCGGCGCTGCTTGGCGCGCTGTTGGGGCTCGGCACGCTGGCGCAGCGCAGTGAACTGGTGGTGATGCAGGCGTCCGGCTTCACCCGCTTGCAGATTGCGCTCTCGGTGATGAAAACCGCGATTCCGCTGGTACTGCTGACCATGGCGATCGGCGAATTCGTCGCCCCGCAGGGCGAGCAGATGGCGCGTAACTTCCGCGCGCAGCAGCTACTCGGCGGTTCGCTGCTCTCCACGCAGACCGGCCTGTGGGCGAAAGACGGCAATAACTTCATCTATATCGAACGCATCAAGGGCGACAACCAGCTGGACGGCGTCAGCATCTACAACTTCAACGATGAACGTCGTCTGAAGAGCGTACGCTACGCGGCCACTGCGACGTGGGATAAAGAGACGCGTCGCTGGAAACTGGGGCAGGTGGATGAATCAGACCTCAATAATCCGCAGCAGATTAGCGGCAAGCAGAGCCTCAACGGCGAATGGAAAACTACCCTGACGCCGGACAAGCTTGGCGTCGTGGCGCTCGATCCCGACGCGTTGTCGATTCGTGGTCTCTATAACTACGCCAAATATCTGACGCAGAGCGGCCAGGAAGCGGGACGCTACCGCCTCAATATGTGGGGCAAAATTTTTCAGCCATTATCGGTCGCCGTGATGATGCTGATGGCGCTCTCCTTTATCTTCGGTCCGCTGCGCAGCGTATCGATGGGCGTGCGCGTCGTTACCGGTATTAGCTTCGGCTTTCTGTTCTACGTGCTGGATCAGATCTTTGGCCCGCTCAGCCTGGTGTATGGATTGCCGCCGATAATGGGCGCCATTCTCCCCAGCGCGGCTTTCTTCGCCATCAGCGTCTGGATGCTGATGAAGCGTCGTTAATCCTCTGGCGCGGCACGCTGCTGCCGCGCCAGCTTATCTTCCCCTTTATTTTTACCTTCCCGCGATAGCGAACGCCTTATGGCCCTGACAGGATAAATGTAAATTTGGGCGCTTCACTGCCTTCTGCCGCTACGTTTATTAAATCCTGATTATTTAGAGTCAGTTATTACGCCGCGCGTTTTTATCCCAACCAGGATACATATAGAAGTTAATTTTTTGTTAATGAAAATGGCAGCAAACAGGGCCATTTAATCATTCATTGTCAGGCCAATTTATATTTCTTAACAATTTGCCCTGGTCGATTATTTCATAATTCACCGTTTGGTCTATGCTTTATAACTATTACGGTAAGTTATCGGTAAACAACCAGATAATGAACGCAAACTCTGACACGGCGCTATTCGCGGAGGAAAAGTAATGGATAAGAAAATTGCGCCGCAACAGGACGAAGCGGAACAGCATGAAATCATTCCGTTGGCAGAGGAGCAGGCGGAGGTTACCACCACTCGCGTAGTGGACCGCCGCATCCGTATTCACCGCTCTACCACGACGGCTGAGAAGCTGCTGGAGACGGAACTCTGGCATGAAGAGGTAGAGATAAAACATATCGAAAAAAATGAAACGCTTGAGGAAGGTTATTTTCCCCAGGTGCGACAGGAAGGCGATGTGTTAGTTGTGCCGGTAATTGAAGAGCAGGTAGAAATTATTCGGCGCCATATATTAAAGGAAGAAGTTCATATTCATAAGCTGAAAAAGAATGAGCAATTTCAGCAAAAAGTTACATTACGTAGCCAGGAGATAGAGATCAGCAAGGAAGATAATTAACCGTAAACCTAAGCACGAGGAGACTATTATGGCACATGAAAAAATCGTTACTGCTTTTAATCAAATACAGCAGGCGGAAGTCGCTAAAGAGAAACTGATTGCCGAAGGTATCGCGGAAAATCATATTGATATTATTTCAGGTGAAAGATTACGCGTAGAAGGTAAAGAGATCCGTCACCCAAGCTTCTGGCAGCGCCTGTTCGGCGATGACGTAGATGACGACTACGCAACCGAGTACAACAAAGCCATTCAGGGCGGCGGCGTACTGCTGACAGTCCGTGCGCGCAAAGAAGATGCGGATCGTATTGAAACGCTGTTGGATCAATACTCCACCGACTATACCGCTTCTTATAACCGCGGCGCCTCGACCACTGACCGTGAATTCCTGGGCGAAACCGATGATGTTTCTGGTCGCACCACTTCAGCTGGTTTCAACGCTGGCGCTAAAGGCGTAACAGGCGATACTGACCCGACGGCGGGCGTACCGGGCACGCTGGATCACGACAGCGGTAAATCTACGGTGGGCAAAACAGGCGCAACCGATCTGCTGACCGGCAAGGATAGCACCACCGGCGTAACCGGTGCTTCAACCACCGGCGTAACTGGCACCACCGCAGCAGGCGTAACGGGCGCAGCCCTGACGGGCAGTGAAAACCATGAAGCGCTGAAGCTGGCGGAAGAACAGGTTGATATTGGCAAACGTCAGGTCAGCGATGGCGTGGTGCGTCTGCGTCGTTATACCGTTGAAGACGAAGTGGCTGAAGACGTTTCGCTGTTTGAACAGCATGCTGACGTATTCCGCACTGCGGTTGACGAGCCCGCTTATCTGAGCGACGTCGACTGGTCTGAAAAAACCATCGAAGTGGAAGAATCCCATGAAGTGCCGACGGTAAGCAAAACAGCGCGCATTAAAGAAGAGGTTGGCGTACGCAACGAAACGTCTGAGCGCGTAGAAACGGTGAAAGATACCGTACGTCGTCAGGAAGTTGAAGTGGAACAGACCGGCGGCACCGGCCTTGAAAAAGATCGCCTGACCGGCGTCGGCTCAACTACCGGAACCACGGCTGGCACGACCGGAACCACAGCAGGCACGACCGGAACCACAGCTGGCACGACCGGAACCACGCCTGGCGCGACCGGAACCACCACCGGCGTTACTGGCGCGACAGGCGTCACCGGCACTACGACCACCGGCTTTGAGAAAGACAGCCTGACCGGCAGCGACCTGGATAAAGATCCGCTGACCGGCGTTAAGAAGTAATCATGCCCTTAGCCCGCGCTGAGCCATTGCCACAGCGCGGGCAGCTGCGTTATTCCCCACAGCAGCAGTCCGATACAGCCTCCCACCAGCGTGCCGTTAATCCGTATAAACTGTAAATCTTTACCGATATTCAGCTCGATCTGCTGCGACATCTCGCGTGCGTCCCAGCTTTTCACCGTGTCGCTGATATGTCGGGTAAGAAAGGCGGCGAACTCCGGCGCCACCGTCTGCGCCGCCTGTTCCATATGCTGATTCAGCGATGCGCGCAGCGCGCCGTCAGTTACCAGCGTTTCGCCCAGCCACAGGCCCGCTTCGGTAACACGCTGGCCGATGCGTGAATCTTCTGCGTTCAGATCGGCCTTCAGCCAGCTTCGCAGGTCGCCCCACAGCTCGCCGATATAGCGGTTAAGCGCCTCGTCTTCTTTCAAATAGCCTTTAATCGTTTCCGCGCGCTCCGCCATATCGGGATCGTTCTTCAGGCGCGTAATCAGTTTTTCCACGGCGCGGTTAAAGCCCAGACGAAGCTCATGGCCCTGATCCTGGCTGACATCGTCCAGCAGCGAATTTACCGCACTGGAGACCAGCTCGGCGCTGTGCTCGCCCAGCCATTCGGTCGGCAGCACCCTGGCCTTAATCGGATGTTCGCGTTTCAGCCAGCGCACAATCTGCATGGCGATAAACTCACGCGTGCTCTCCTTATTAAGCAGACGCAGCAGTTGTTCAATCGCCGCATCGAGCAGCGCCTGATGGCGATTATTTTTGGTCAGGCTTTCCAGCAGCAGGGCGCTGGACTGGGTTAAATCGACCTTATCGATCGCCTTATGCACCGCGCGGCGGATAAAACCCTGGATGCGCGCGTCGTCGGTAAAGTCGAGAAAGCCGCGCATCAGTTGCAGCAGATGTTGCCCTACCCGCTGTGCATTGTCCGGGGCGCTCAGCCAGTTACCGATCAGCTGCGCAGGATCGTGACGGCGTATCAGCGCCAGCAGTGACTCGGTGCCTAAAAACTTCTCCTGAACAAAACGGCCGAGATTTTCGCCGATGCGATCTTTATTGCGGGGAATAATGGCGGTATGGCGGGAAATAAAGGGCACCGGCACACGACGAAACAGGGCTACGACGGCAAACCAGTCGGCCAGCGCCCCCACCATGGCGGCTTCCGCGATCGCTTTTACGCCGCTGACCCAAAGCCGGGGTGGCAAAAACAGTGTGGTAATAAAGGTAGCTGCGGCAATCAGCAGCAGTGAAAGCGCCAGGCGCTTAGCTCGCTTGAGTTCGTTTATTTTCTCCATGCTACCAGCATAGCGTAGCGCGTTAAGAAAATCGTGCGCCTTTCGTCGCGAGCATCGGCTTTGAAATCCGTTTCAGCCAAAGGCGATCCACAGCGCAAGTAAGGTAGCCAGCAGAAGCAGCCACAGCGCCAGCAACAGCCTGGTGCCGCCTTTCTTCCGCTGCGGCGCATTGGTTTTGTCTGTTGCCGTTGCATCCGACACTAACGCTATCAGCGCCTTATCTTCGCTTTCTTCTACCCGCGCAGAAAGGGTAATGCCTTTTTTCGGTACGGTAATAATGATGTTTTCATCGATACCGGCGCGCTTTAAAGTTTTTCGTAAGATAGAGATGTTTTGATAAAGCGTATTAACTGTTACTTCCATCCCATGTTTCCGCCAAACCTCGTTCATAAACTCATCCTGCTTAATAATATCTCCTCTGCGCTCAATCAGTAATGCCAGACAGCGGCTTGCTGGCTGATTAATTTTCATATCTTTTTCCGGGTAAAATTTACTTGAGGTTAAAGTATGATTTACCGGATCGAAGATAACATTATTATTAATGCAGTAGAACATGATTAATTCCTCGGAGGTATTATCCATAAGTAACAACATGCAACTGGCGAATAGCGGCTCACGCTAGCATAACGACATTACCCATTCAAACGCTGCCAGGAAATAGATGTGTTAAAAAAGATACAAGATCTCAATTAGAATGCTTTTTGATTTTTTTGATTTTTAATTATGTAATGTTTCACTTTTGATTTATTGATTTTAATCACTTTTAACGACTCCTGAGGCATGGAAATTAAATAATTTATTCTGATGTTATGAACTTTTATTTTCTTTTTGTGAACTTTTAATTTTTCACTTTTACTTCCCCGGTTTTGTTGTCATTTTACTTTCGGCAAAGCGATTTTGGCGTGGTTATCAGCTGTCTCTATTATATAAGCGCCTGTATCTTACATAATCGAGTAATAACCTGACGTAATTATTCTTTGCTTCTGTTGCTCTGTGTAGTTTCCGTGCGATTGCGTCTTAACACTTTTTAAAGACGTTTTTTACTGCCCGGGAATAGAGCCGTGTCCTTACCTTTTCAGGACATTGAAATATTAATCTGACACTTTATTAAGGGGTATATATGAAAGGCTTTAAACTAACTCTGGGTATGGCACTGCTATTTTCCTCCGCTGCGGCGATGGCCTTTGACGGCACCGTTAATTTCAACGGTGAGATCATTGATAACACCTGTACCGTGGCGCTGGGAAATGGCAGCAATAGCCTGGTCGTGCCGATGGGCTCTGTTAACAAAAGCAGCTTTACCGGCAGAGGCTCTATCGCGTCTACCACGCAGTTTGTGCTGACCATGACCGAATGTCCGTCAGTCAATGCGCGCGTGAAATTTGATGGCCAGGCTTATGATGGTGATGATACCGTGCTGCAGCTGATGGGTGGCCCAGGCGTAGCGACCGGTGTCGGCATTCAGCTCTATGATCAGAATATGGAGGTGCTGCCGCTGTTCACGCCGTCTTCTGTCTATGCATTGCAAGAGGGTGAGCCTAACGATCTGAAATTCTATGCAAGCTATATCGCTATGTCTAACAGCGTAACGGCTGGTGCGGCGAATTCCGTAGCAAACTTTACCGTCACCTATAATTAATTAACGTGGCAATGGGCCGGTTCGCTGGCCCATTGCTTTTTGAGATTGCGGCAATGAATAAACGGACTTTTTCCTTTCTGTTGCTTTTTATGCTGCTGAATAATGCCGCGTCGGCAGGCGTTATTGTCGGCGGCACGCGTATTATTTTTAACGGCGCGGTAAAAGAGAACACGCTTAGCGTCACAAATCCCGATGAATCGCCATGGCTGATTCAGTCCTGGGTTGAAAGCGATGGCAAAAGCAAAGCGCCTTTTATTTTCTCGCCGCCGCTTTTCCGTCTTGATGCCAGGCAGAAAAATATATTGCGCATTATTCACACCGGCGGCGATTTACCCACGGATCGGGAGAGCCTTTTTTGGGCGAATATTAAATCTATTCCCACCGCGCCCGATGTGGATAACGCACTGCAAATCGCTATTAAAACCCAGATTAAACTGATCTATCGCCCGGCGAGCCTGAAAAACGGCTTTTTACCGGAGCAGATGAAAAAGCTGCAATGGCGCTGGCAACAGGGGAAGCTTCAGGTTACTAACCCCACGCCTTTTTATATGAACTTTCAATCAATTGAAATTAATGGCAAAGCGGTTTCTGAACCGCAATGGGTTGCGCCGTTTGCCGAGAAGCAATATTTACTTCCCCAGCTCGCTGCGACCGGCACGGTGCGGTGGCGCCTGATTAATGATTATGGCGCGCTGACTGAGACATTTCAGGCCAGCTATTAATTTATCTCTTAATAATAAAAACAGTAACGCTATTCGGAAAGGACAACATATGGCGGGCGCATGGATACGCCTTTTATTATTACTAACGATAACTTTCGCCATTATACAGCCCGCGATAAGCGATAGCAGTTTGCATTTTAATCCGGCGCTGCTGGAACAGCAGGGTGCTGAAAACGGCGCGGTGGACCTCTCCGCCTTTGAAAATATGCCGCAGCCGCCCGGCGTCTATCGGGTAGAAGTGGTGTTGAACAATGATATCCAGGAGACGCGCGACGTCGCTTTCTCTCTGCGTGATGGTCAGCTACAGCCCTGTTTGAGCGTGGAGACGCTGGCGCGCTACGGCATTAACGTGGCGCGTTACCCGAAGCTGCAACAGGAAGAAGGCTGCGCCGATCTGAAGCAGATCGACGATGCCAGCGCGCGACTGGATGTTAGCGCGCAGCGGCTGCTGTTGAGCGTTCCGCAGGCGGCGCTAAGCAACGTTGCACGCGACGCGGTGCCGCCGACGCGCTGGGATAACGGCATCAACGCGCTGATGCTGAACTATCGCTTTAGCGGAGCGCAGAGCCAGGCACTGGAGGCGCATCGCAGCGGCAGCGATAGTCAGTTCCTGAGCCTGCGTCCCGGCGTCAACGTCGGTCCGTGGCGGCTGCGCAACTACAGTACCTGGTCGCGCAGCCAGGACGGCACAACAAGCTGGGATCACCTTTACACCTGGCTGCAACGGGAGATTGTGCCGCTGCGTGCGCAGCTGACGCTTGGTGAGAGCAGCGCGCCTGGCGATATCTTTGACAGTATCCCTTTTCGCGGCCTGCAGCTCGCCTCGGATGAAGATATGCTGCCCGACAGCCTGAAGGGGTATGCGCCGGTTGTGCGCGGCATCGCCCGCAGCCATGCGCAGGTTAACGTCTGGCAGAACGGCCATGTTATCTATCAGACCTACGTCGCGCCTGGCGCTTTTGAAATCACGGATATCTATCCTACCGGCGGCAGCGGCGATCTTTATGTCACTATCAAAGAGGCGGACGGCAGCGAACAGCGGCTGGTCGTGCCCTTCGCCTCGGTGCCGGTGCTACAACGCGAAGGCCATCTTAAATACAGCCTGACCGGCGGTGAGTATCGCGGCTATGGCCATAACGCGGACGGCAAACGTTTTTTGCAGGGAACCGCGATTTATGGCCTGCCGCAGGCGTTTACGCTCTACGGCGGGCTACAGCAGGCGGAGAACTACCGCTCGCTGGCGGCGGGCGTCGGGAAAAACTTCGGTTATCTGGGGGCGCTATCGCTGGATGTTACGCTGGCGCGCGCCAAACCGACGCATCAGGATTATGAGCAGGGGCACGCCTGGCGCATGCGCTATGGCAAAAATTTTGTCGAGACCGGCACCAGCGTGGCGCTGGCAGGCTACCGCTATGCGACGGAAGGCTTTTACAGCCTGAGCGAGATGCTGGATCGCGACGGCGACAGTCAGCGCTGGCCGTGGGATCGACGACGGCAGCGGGCCGAGATGACGCTCAATCAGAACTTATGGACAGGCGCCGGCGCGTTGACGCTGAGCGCCATCAATGAAGATTACTGGGACAGCGCTCGCCATGTGCGTTCGCTGAGCGTTGGCTACAACAACAGCTGGCGCAGCATTAGCCTCAGTCTGAACTACAGCTATAACCGCAACGTGCTGCGACAGGATGCGGGCGATACCATTGCGCAGGAAGATAAGGTGCTGGCGCTTTCGCTCAGCGTGCCGCTCGGCCGTGAAAGCGGGCGGACCTGGGCAAACTATCAGTTGAACAGCACTCGCCACGGCGGCGACAGCCAATCGCTGGGGCTGAGCGGCATGGCGCTGGCGGATAACAACCTGAGCTGGAGCGTGCGGCAGGGTTATGCCACGCGCAACGAAGGCAGCAGCGGCAGCGCAGAGCTGGACTATCGCGGCGGCTACGGCGAGGTGGATGCGGGCTACGCCTGGGATCGCCACAGCCGACGCCTCAGCTATGGCCTCAGCGGCGCGCTGATGGCGCACCGGGACGGCATTACCCTCAGCCAGCCGCTGGGCGAGACGGCTGCACTGATAAAAGCGCCAGGTATCGCCGGCGCGTCGGTCGCCAACCAGACCGGCGTCCGCACCGACTTTCGTGGCTATACCCTGGTGCCCTATGTCAGGCCATTTCGGGTGAATGAGCTGTCGCTTGATCCGCTGTCGCTGGCGGATAACGTGGAGCTGGATCAGACCAGCGCCCAGGTCATTCCTACGCGCGGCGCCGTGGTGCGCGCTGATTTTAGCGGTCGTACCGGCCAGCGCGCCCTGATCAGGCTGACGCGCAGCAATGGCCAGCCGGTTCCCTTCGGCGCCACGGTCAGGCTGGCGGATGAGAACGCCGACTACAGCAGCATTGTCGGCAATGAAGGTGAAGTCTGGCTCAGCGGCCTGGGCCCACAGGGCACGCTGCTGGTGAGCTGGGGCAAAAACGCCGACAACCAGTGTCGCGCCAGCTTTGTCCTGCCGGAAGGAAAAAGTCAGCCAGTGAGCCAGCTTCAGGCGACCTGCCGTTAAACGCACCATAAGGAATGGATATGAAGAAGTTAACAGGAGCGGCGGGCGGGATGATGTTGGTAGCCATGCTGCCCGCCAGCGGCTGGGCCGCAGGCTGCGATATCGATGCGACCAGAACGCAGCGCGTCACGCTGCCGGATCTGCTGATCGATCCTAACCTGCCGCCGGGCAGCGTCATCGGCAGTAAAATCGTCAGCCTGGCGGGCGCGGCCGCGCAGCGCTGCTCCGGCAGCATTTCCTATCAGTCGATGATGACCGGCAGCTGGAGCCGACCGAGCGGCGTGTTGCCCGATGTTTATGAGACCGGCGTGCCGGGCGTGGGAGTAAAGATCTCTGATTATCTGTTCAGCGATCGGTCTGTTCCGGTTTCGGAGACGCTGACGCCCAACCCGAACGCGCCGCTGCCCGGTTTTGATATTCAACTGCTGTTTTACCGCATCGGCGACATCACGCCGGGCAGCTTCCCCGGCGGCGAAGTGGCGCGCTTTACGCTGCCCGACAGCAGCGGCAACGCCGCCGTCGCGCTTAGCTTACAGGCGGCCTCCGGCAGCGTGCGCATGAAAAGCTGTTATGCCAAATCTCCGAACCTGATTGTGCAGCTCGGCAGCGTTAACCGCCGCACCTTTGTCGGCATGGGCAGCACCGTGACGCCGACCGCTTTTAACGTGGAGCTGATTTGTCAGGGCGACCTGCCGGTCAATGTTTCTTTCTCGACAGCCAGCGGCGCGTCGTCGCCGGAGCCGGGCATCGTGCCGATTGAGAACGGAGAAGGATCTGCCAGCGGCGTGGCGGTAAAGGTTATGCATCGCGACGGATCGCCGCTGCGGTTTGATACGCCGCAGCCTTATCACCTTAATGGCGAACCGGAGATCAAGATTCCGCTGCTGGCGACCATGACGCCAGTCGGCAACCGTATCACGCCCGGCAAGGTACGCGCGACGATGACCTTTACCATTACGCAGAACTAGAGGAAAAGGGAATGTCATGATGGAGACGCTCTGCGCCCGCAGAGAGCAGGGCGCAGAGCGGGAGGCGAGTATCAGGAGATAAAGTTTTTACCCTGTTTCAACACCACATCACAGGCTTTGGTTTTCACCTTCTCACCGAGCGGGGTGTTGCTCAGGCTTTTCAGGTTTAGCTGCTGGCCGTTGCCAGTGTTCAACAGCCCCATCAGACCCTGTTGATAGTCAGGCTGCTGCGCCTGCGCGGTGCTGTTTTGCAGGCCGAGCTTGCTCAGCACCTGATCCTTGATGCTGGCGACATTGTTATCCACCACGTTATGCTTCACGCAGTATTCCATGATGCCGGCGGCGTTAGTCATGCTGTTGCTGCTTACCGCCTTATCGCCGCCGTTCAGCAGGCCGGCAAGGGAGGAGAGCGACAGGCCGTTCTGCGCATTTGCGCCGTTCTGAGTGTTGCTGGTGGTATTACTGTTTTGCTGGCTCAGCTGCGACGCCGCGCTGCTGAGCTGATCCTGCCAGCTTGCCGCCAGCGCCGTTCCCGCCACCATAAAAGAGAGCATACCTGTCGTCAGCGTCACCCGCTGTAAGAGCCTTTTCATTTTTAACCCCATTTTTATATCCGGCGCGCCAACAACAGCGCGCCCGCTATCAGCTGGATAGGACTGCCGATGGGGCGGGGAGTTCCGGCTAATGCGCCGCAAAGCGGCGTCAGAGGCGGTGATTGAGAATAGTCTGTATGGTGAGGCGAAATTTTCGGCACTTAGCGCACACGACGGACAATTGAGGTTGCGCAGGTGGCCGGTAAGGGTATAATCCTCAACGTTTTCCGCATACCCTTCAGTGCCGAAGTGGCGAAATCGGTAGACGCAGTTGATTCAAAATCAACCGTAGAAATACGTGCCGGTTCGAGTCCGGCCTTCGGCACCATCGGAACATCAATAGACGTCAACGGACGTCTTTTTTTGTGCCTGAAATCCAGTATCCGCAAGGCTTTCCTCGCTTTTTCACTCAACCTAAGTCAACCTGATTCAATCTACATCAACTTACTGATGCGGGTACAACTGCGGGTATATCCCGGTTCGATAATGTTTGTACCCACACAGAACCCTTGAAAGGATACTCATCATGGCTCTGAGTGATGTGAAGGTTCGTTCGGCAAAGCCGGAAGCAAAAGCCTATAAGCTTACCGATGGTGACGGCATGGTATTGTTGGTTCACCCGAATGGCTCGAAATACTGGCGGCTTCGTTATCGCTTTGGCGGTAAAGAGAAGATGCTGGCGTTGGGGAAATATCCTGAAGTTTCGCTGGCGGATGCCAGGGCACGCAGGGATGAGGCCCGTAAGCTATTAGCTAATGGTGTCGATCCCAGTGAGAATAAGAAAGCCGTTAAGGTAGAGCAGGAGCAAGAGGCGATAACGTTTGAAGTGGTCGCCAGAGGCTGGCATGCCAGCAATCAGAAGTGGTCTACATCGCACAGTGCCCGTGTTTTGAAAAGCCTTGAAGATAATCTCTTTGCTGCTATTGGTAAGCGGAACATTGCGGAGCTGAAGACACGAGATTTGCTTGTACCCATTAAGGCGGTGGAATCATCCGGACGACTCGAAGTTGCCGCCCGTTTACAACAGCGTACTACCGCGATTATGCGCTTTGCTGTGCAGAGCGGCTTAATCGACTATAACCCCGCGCAAGAGATTGCCGGTGCGGTTGCTACGGCGAAAAGACAGCATCGTGCTGCATTGGAACTTAACCGCATTCCTGAATTACTTCACCGCATCGATCACTACTCTGGCAGACCGTTAACCCGACTGGCTGTCGAACTCACGTTGTTAGTTTTCATCCGTTCAAGCGAACTGCGTTTTGCCCGCTGGTCAGAAGTGGATTTTGATACTGCCATGTGGACGATTCCAGGGGAGCGTGAACCGCTGGAAGGCGTTAAACATTCTCAGCGTGGTTCAAAGATGCGGACTCCACATCTTGTTCCTTTGTCGCGGCAGGCTCTGGCTATTTTGGAAAAGATCAAAAGCATGAATGGGAACCGTGACCTGATCTTCGTAGGAGGTCACGATCCGCGTAAACCCATGAGTGAGAACACGGTGAACAAGGCTCTACGAGTGATGGGTTATGACACAAAAACAGAAGTATGTGGACATGGTTTCAGGACGATGGCTTGTAGCTCATTGATTGAGTCGGGGCTGTGGTCGAGGGATGCGGTGGAGCGGCAGATGAGTCACCAGGAGCGTAGCTCTGTTCGAGCAGCTTACATCCACAAGGCGGGTGATGCTGCCAACTTACTGATTTAGTGTATGATGGTGTTTTTGAGGTGCTCCA
>OKNF01000009.1_pt1 | contig 109832 bp, 118 predicted proteins | sample 1613121 | NCBI WGS metagenome assembly OKNF01 (sample SAMN04436838, study PRJEB24849) | human gut metagenome | biome: human gut; feature: NICU; material: stool | host: Homo sapiens | place: USA: Saint Louis, MO | collected 2011-09-08
CCCGCCGCTGTCGGACGTGCTGGACGATACCATCGGCCGCCGCTGGCGTACCGATCTCAGCCAGCTGGAGGAGATCAAACCGCAGATCGATTTTCCGGCCTTTATCGAAAAAATTGCCGACGCCAAGCTGGAAAACAAAAAGCGCCTGGCGAGCTGGGTGGCGAAGAATATGGATATTGTTCTCGATCCTAACGCGCTGTTCGACGTGCAGATCAAACGTATCCATGAATATAAGCGCCAGCTGCTGAATGTGCTGCATGTGGTTACGCGCTATAACCGCATCAAGGCCGATCCAAACGCCAACTGGGTACCGCGCGTGAATATCTTCGCCGGCAAGGCGGCGTCAGCCTACTATATGGCGAAGCACATCATTCATCTGATCAACGATGTGGCTAACGTGATCAACAGCGACCCGCAGGTGAAGAACAAGCTGAAAGTAGTGTTTATCCCGAACTACAGCGTGAGCCTGGCGCAGATCATCATTCCGGCAGCCGATCTTTCCGAACAGATCTCGCTGGCGGGTACCGAAGCCTCCGGCACCAGCAACATGAAGTTCGCCCTGAACGGCGCGCTGACCATCGGCACGCTGGACGGCGCGAACGTAGAGATGCGCGAGCATGTCGGCAAAGAGAATATCTTTATCTTCGGCAATACGACGCCGCAGGTAGAGGCGCTGCGCCGCAACGGCTACAACTCGCGCGACTACTTCGAGTCGGACGCCGAGCTGAATCAGGCGCTGACGCAGATCGCGACCGGCGTCTTCAGCCCGCAGGAGCCAGGACGTTATCGCAATATCTACGATTCGCTGGTGGGGCTGGGCGATCACTATCAACTGCTGGCCGACTACCGCAGCTATGTGGATACCCAGGATAAGGTAGACGAACTCTACCGCCAGCCGGAAGAGTGGCAGCGTCGCGCGGCGTTGAATATCGCCAATATGGGCTACTTCTCCTCTGACCGCACCATTCAGGAGTACGCCGACGAGATCTGGCATATTTCGCCTATCCGTCTCTGAAAACGGTACGTTGCGTCAGCCATAAAAAAACCGCCCGATGGGCGGTTTTTCTTTTTACGGCTCACGCTCAGGAAGCGAGAGAAAGGGCAGGTTTTTTGCTGTGCGTTTCCAGCCACTGCGCGACGCGCGCCTGCTGCGCTTCGTTCAGCCACATGCCGAGCTTGGTGCGGCGCCAGATGGCGTCGTCCAGTTCGCGCACCCACTCATTCTCTACCAGGTAACGCAGTTCGGCCTCATGGAAGCTGTGACCGAAATCTTCGCCCAGGTCCGCCAGCGAGCTGGCGTTCTGCAGAATCAGCTCGCTGTTGCTGCCGTAAGTGCGGGCATAGTGACGCGCCAGGCCTTCGCTGATAAACGGATAGCGACGGCGCAGGCCGGCGGCGTAATCTTCGCGCGTGCCGGCGATATCGCCGCCCGGCAGCACGGCGTTTTTCGTCCATGCCGGACCGGCGTTGGGATAATACTTCGCCAGTTTTTCCATCGCATGCTCGGCCAGCTTGCGATAGGTGGTCAGTTTGCCACCGAATACCGACAGCAGCGGCGCATTGCCCGCATCGTCGCGCACGTCGAGCGTGTAGTCGCGGGTAATCGCCTGCGGCGAATCCGACTCATCATCGCACAGCGGACGTACGCCGGAGTAGGTCCAGACGATATCGTCGCGGCCCAGCGGCTTTTTAAAGTGCGCATTATAAACCTTCAGCAGATAGTCGATTTCTTTATCATCGATTTTTACCTGCTTCGGATCGCCTTTATATTCTACGTCGGTGGTGCCGATGATGGAGAACTCATCCATCCACGGAATCACAAACACGATGCGGTGATCTTCGTTCTGCAGGATGTAGGCCTGCTTTTCGGTATGCACGCGCGGCACCACAATATGGCTGCCTTTGATCAGACGAATGCCATACGGCGATTTCAGCTTCAGGCCGTCGTCAAACAGCTGTTTCACCCACGGACCGGCGGCGTTTACCAGGCCTTTGGCGCGCCAGGTCCAGGTTTTGCCGGTGTCGACATCCTGCGCTTCCACCATCCACATGCCGTTTTCACGCCAGGCGCGCGTGGCGCGGGTGCGGGTACGCACTTCGCCGCCGCGTTTCACCACTTCCTGCGCGTTCAGCACTACCAGGCGCGCATCGTCCACCCAGCAGTCGGAATATTCGAAACCGCGCGAGATTTCCGGCTTCAGCACCGATTCTGCGCCAAAACGCAATCCTTTACTGCCCGGCAGGCTGGTGCGTTTGCCGAGGTGGTCATACAGAAACAGACCGGCGCGGATCATCCAGGCCGGACGCAAATGGGGGCGATGAGGCAGGCGGAAGCGCATCGGGAAAGCGATATGCGGCGCCATTTTCAGCAGTACTTCACGCTCGGCCAGCGCTTCGCTCACCAGGCGGAATTCATAATGCTCCAGGTAGCGCAGGCCGCCGTGAATCAGCTTCGAGCTGGCGGAAGAGGTGGCGCACGCCAGATCCTGCGCCTCCAGCATCAGCACAGACAGTCCGCGTCCTGCGGCATCGGCCGCAATGCCGGCACCGTTGATGCCGCCGCCGATAACGATCAGATCTTTGGTTTCCACGTCATCTCCTCCGATGTTCGGAATAGTTCGTCTATGTTCGTTTTCGAGCATAATAATAATCGTAAACCAACATTGATGCCAGCTTTAACCCAATAAAAACATCTTAGCGTGATTCAGTTAACATTATTCGCCGCCGCTGACGGCAGTAACCCTTTGGTTAGATGGGTTATAGTTAAACCGCTTCGCGTTACAATAGCGCGAGACAGAGCTGAAGGGCGATGCGGTGAGAAGGCCGACCGCGCCGTTCGGCTTATCGCACCACTCTTTTATCCGGGGTCCACCATGGAACAATTTGAATGCATTAGCGTCGAACTGGCGCAACAACGTCTGGCGGAAGGCGAAGCGCTGCTGGTCGATATTCGCGATCCGCAAAGCTATGAGGCCGGTCACGCCAAAGGCGCGTTCCACCTGACCAACGGCACGCTGAACGGTTTTATGCAGCAGGCGGATTTTGATACGCCGGTGTTCGTCATGTGCTATCACGGCAACAGCAGCAAAGGGGCGGCGCAGTATTTAATTAATCAGGGATTTGAGCAGGTTTACAGCATCGACGGCGGCTTCGACGCCTGGCGCGCGGCGTTCCCGCAGCTGGTTGAAACGCCGTCGGAGTAAGCGCCGCGGCATGCGGCAGAATTCAGGAAACGGAAAATGATACAGCTTACCCGCTTTACCAATCCGCGCATGGCGCAGGCGTTTGTCGACTATATGGCGACGCGCGGCGTCACATTGCATATCGAACGCGACGAGCAGGTTGTGCTGCTGCTGGACGATGAGACGAAACTGGAAATGGTCGAAAACGAACTTGCGCAGTTTGTTCGCGACCCTTTTCATCCGCGTTATCAGGCCGCCAGCTGGCAGAGCGGCAATACCGACAGCGGATTGCACTATCAGCGCGACAGTTTGCTGACCAACCTGCGCCAGCGCGCCGGGCCGCTTACCCTGGCGCTGGGCTTTGCCTGCATCGCTATCTTTATCCTGATGCAGATTATCGGCGGGGACGAGGTGCTGGGCTGGCTGGCGTGGCCGATGGACAGCTCGCAATCTTTCCAGCTGTGGCGCTGGTTCAGCCATGCGCTGCTTCATTTTTCCGTGCTGCACCTGGTGTTCAACCTGCTGTGGTGGTGGTATATCGGCGGTGCCATCGAAAAGCGGCTCGGCACCGGCAAACTGTTTGTGATTACGCTGATTTCCGCGCTGCTGAGCGGCTGGATGCAGGCGAAATTCAGCGGCGTCTGGTTCGGTGGGCTTTCTGGCGTGGTCTACGCGCTGATGGGCTACGCCTGGCTGCGGGGCGAGCGCGATCCCGAAAGTGGCATTTTCCTGGAGCGCGGTCTGATGGCTTTCGCTATCCTGTGGCTGGTCATTGGATTTTTTGGCGTGTTGGGCCAGGCGGTAGGCAATGCCGCCCATCTCACCGGTCTGGTGGTGGGGCTGGCGATGGCTTTCGTCGATACGCGTCATGCGCGTAAACGCTGAGGCATCAGCGACGCCTGCAGGCTGCCGGATAATCGCGCAGCCTGATGCCGTACTTATAACAGGAGATTTATGTGAAGCAGACGCAACGTCATGACGCCATTATCGATCTGGTCCGGCGTCAGGGATATGTCAGTACCGAAGAACTGGTGGAACATTTTGACGTCAGTCCGCAAACCATTCGCCGCGATCTGAACGATCTGGCCGAGCAGAATAAAATACAGCGCCACCACGGCGGCGCGGCGTTGCCTTCCAGCTCGGAAAACACCGCCTGGCAGGATCGTAAGATGATGTGGTCGGCGGAGAAGGCGCGCATTGCGCAGCGGGTCGCCAGCCAAATCCCCGACGGCGCAACCCTGTTTATCGATATCGGCACCACGCCGGAGGCGGTCGCCCACGCGCTGATGCACCACAACGACCTGCGCATCGTCACCAACAACCTGAACGTCGCCACGCTGCTGATGACCAAGCCCGACTTCCGCCTGATTATCGCTGGCGGCGAGGTGCGCACGCGCGACGGCGGCATTATGGGTGAGGCGACGCTCGACTTTATTTCGCAGTTCCGCCTCGACTACGGCATTCTCGGCATCAGCGGCATCGATATGGACGGTTCGCTGCTGGAGTTCGATTACCATGAGGTGCGCACCAAACGCGCGATTATAGATAATTCACGCTGCGTGATGCTGGTGACCGACCACTCCAAGTTTGGCCGCAACGCGATGGTCAACCTCGGCAATATGAGCCTGGTGGATTATCTGTTTACCGATGAAATGCCGCCCGCCAGCGTCATGAAAGTGATCGAGCAGCATGAAGTCCATCTGGAGTTGTGCTGAGGATCAGGCCACGCTCATTCCCATCAGGTGCAGCAGATGCTGCGCCTGCCGCACCGCTTCCTGGCGATGCATTACTCCCAGTTTTTGATAAAGGTTGCGAATGTGCGTTTTGATGGTGGTTTGCGCCACCTCCAGCTCGCCGGCGATCTGGTCGTTGCTGTAGCCTGAATAGATCAGGCCCAGCACCTGCCATTCGCGCTGGGTGAGCGGGCTGGTGCGGATCAGCTCCGGCACCTGTGGATGGGTCAGCAGACGGCTGACGAAGCTTTCGTCGAAGTGGGCGAACTTGTGGCGATGGTGCTGGTTGATATCGCGCAGGATACGCTGGGCGCGATGCTGTTCCAGTTCCGGCAGCGTGTGTAATTGCAGCAGCTGACGCAGCTGCTGGGCCATGGTTTCGCCTTCGATAACGAAGTGGCTGATAAAGCCGGTGCGGTTCGCCAGCGTCAACGCCTCAATCAGCGCCAGCTGCGCTTCGCTCTTGCGGCCGGTTTGCCAGTAGAGCGCGTTGAGCAGCAGCAGGTTGCGGTTTAAATCGCTGGTCAGCCGCAGCCGCCGCGCATTTTCATTCAGTTCGTCCAGCACTACTTCCGCTTCGTCATACTGTCCCAGCAGGATCTGTACGCGGGCGATATTGCGCCACTGTCCCTGCAGGAAATGGTTGTCGGCGGTGGCCGGCTTCGGCGTCAGCCGCAGCCAGTTGGCGGCGGCAACTTTATCATTGGTCATCTGCCAGTAGATCACGCGCGGCTTATCCGCGTTGGTGACCCAGTCGCTGTGGTACTGGCCGTTGCCGAGCAGGTTTTCGCAGCGGATCAGATGGCGGCGCGCGTTATCGATATCGCCACGCGCCAGCGCGCACTTCGCCAGCATCGCCAGGCACTGCAACTGCTGCTGCGGCTGGAAATTCGCCAGCACCTCCAGCCCTTTGCGCGCCGTCGCTTCCGCTTCGTCAAGGCGCGCCCAGGACCAGAGCAGCTGCGCGCGAATGCGCAGCAAAAACTCATGCATCGGCAGCTGTTCTAATCCTTCCTCATCGATCAGCGCGAACGCCTTCTCCTGGATATCGTATGCGGTTTGCAAAAAGCCCTGCGCCAGCAGGATTTCACTCTGCTGCAACAGCGCCCAGAGCGCGTAGTGACAGCAGTTGTAATGGCGCGCCATTTCGTCGGTCTGCTGCATGGTGGCGAGCGCCGCCTCCAGCTCGCCCTGACAGTGCAGCACTTCGCCTTTTACCGAGGTGGCGACGATGCGGCTGTAGTAATTCGCCAGCGGCAGATGGGTCAGCGCCTGGTTCGCCAGCCGTTCCGCCTCGTCGGGCTTGCCGGCGTTGATGGCGACCTGCGCGCGCAGCGCATCGAATTCGGCGCTCAGCACCGGATCGATGGCGATCTGCTGCAATGTCATCTCCTCTTCGGCGCGCGCCAGCAGCAGGTTGACCTCGCCATAGCGATGCTGGCTCTGCGCCAGCCACGCCTGCAACAGAATCAGACGCGGATGATCCACCAGCTGCTGCCACGGCAGCGCCTTCAGACTTTCCTCCAGCAGCGCCAGCTCGCTGTGATTGAACAGCGACCAGGCATGATGCAGCAGAATATCGCGCAGCAGCGCGGTGTCGCCCGCCGCCAGCGCATGATGAATCGCTTCTCCGGCGTAGCCGAGCGCCATCCAGCCTTCCGCCGCGGCGCGATGAAGCTGATGCAGCTCGCTGCTCAGCTCCCACTGACAGCGCTGGCGCAGGAAGCTGGCGAACAGCGGATGAAAGTTAAACCATTTGCCGCTGTCGTCCATGCGTTGCAGAAACAGCCCCTGACGCTCCGTTTCTTCAAGCCGCAGCTGCGCATTCTCTTCGCCGGTCAGACGCGCGATCAGCGTGTCGTTCATTGAACGCAGCACCGAACTGCGTAACAGGAAGTTTCGCGTCGCGCTGTCAACGCAGTCCAACACCTCATCCACCAGATAGTCGGAAAGATGGCTGGCGTTGATACCGGCGAGACGCTGGGCGGAATGATGAGTCGGCGTATTGGACTGGCGTTCCGTCAGGGCGATCAGCTGTAGCGCGGTGGCCCAGCCAGCCACTTCGGCGCAGAGCCGCTGTGAATCATCTGCGCCGATCGGCTGTTGCAGACGGCAGTCGAAGAACTGCTTCGCCTCCTGCGGCGTAAAAGCCAGCGACTGACTGTTGATTTCCAGCAGCTGTTCGCGCACCCGCAGGTTAGCGATGCCCAGCGAAGGCAGATTGCGCGACAGAATAATCAGCGTCAGGTTTTCGGGCTGATGGCGAATGAAAAAGCGCATCGCCTGATGAATGGCGTCGTTAGCGATCAGGTGGTAATCGTCAATCACCAGATAAAGTGGGCGCTGCCACTCCGCCAGCTCAACAAAAAGCTGGGAAAAGAGCGCGCTGAGGCTGGCGTACTGACGCTTCTGCGCCAGCGCCTCGCTGCGCATACAGTGTCCGCCGGTTGCCTGTTGCACGGCGGCCATAAAGTAGTTGGCGAAGCGCTCCGGGTAATTATCGCTGTCATCCAGCGAATACCAGCCGAGATCGCTTTTATCCGCCGCCCACTGTGCCACCAGCGTGGTCTTGCCATAGCCAGCGGGACTGCTTATCAACGCTAAGCGGTAGTGCGCAATGTTCGCAAGCCTGGCTATCAAACGCTCCCGAACAATGGTGTTCTGAAGCCGCAGTGGACGGCTGAGTTTCGATGGTATCAGCATGGCGACACTTCACTGTGATGACATAGAAGGAAACAAAAAGAATTATTTCACGGCGTGTAATTAAGTACTTTCTGACGTGTCAGGCAGTAATGCAAGGAGGAGAACTTTCCCGTGTTCATTAAGTTGCACCTCATCACATTTCCTTATTATTTTTTGACATTTTTCTGCTTCATTGCTAACGAAGGCGGCGGAATACGCGGCGTCCCTGCGAAGCATAAAAATGCGTTTTAGGTCCATTCATAAATAGGTCGTTATGTTTAGCGTGATTTTTTTATTTATATCGCGTGGTTTACAGCGCTTTTTCCGCCAGCGGCGTCTTAACTTAACGCGTTGACGATCACATTTTTACCTACGCCCTGCCGCTCATCCCCGGCTAATCCTGCCGCGGGAGGATGCCGCTCAGTCGGGTTAACGTCAGCATGTGCGCATCAATTTTTTGCGAATCCATACCCTAAATAATTCAGGTCGCAGGAAGGCGGCAAGGAAGTAAATCTCCGGGAGCTTACAAGAGTGAGTGACCGGGGTGAGCGAGCGTAGCCAACGCGCCAGCGGCTTGAAGTATGACGGGTATATTACTTAACGGAAGAGAGTTGTATGTCGCAGCTAACATTCAATAAGGCTCGTTTTGAGGCGGCGTTAACGCGCCAGTGGCAGCATTTAGGGCTGGCGAGCGCCAGCGATATGACGCCGCGTCAGCGGTGGGAAGCGGTCGGCGGCGCGCTGGCCGAACTGCTGGCGGCGCAGCCGACGGTCAATTCCGGTAAAAACCAACGCCATGTCAATTACCTGTCGATGGAGTTTCTGATTGGTCGACTGACCGGCAATAACCTGATCAACCTCGGCTGGTATGACGAGGTTAACGCGCTTTTAGCGGAGCAGGGCATCAATCTCAGCGAGCTGCTGGAGGAAGAGGTGGACCCGGCGCTGGGCAACGGCGGTCTGGGACGCCTGGCGGCCTGCTATCTCGATTCAATGGCGACGGTCGGCCAGCCCGCCATCGGCTACGGTCTGAACTACCAGTACGGCCTGTTCCGCCAGTCTTTCGACGAGGGTTACCAGCGCGAAGCGCCGGACGACTGGCGACGCGACCGCTATCCATGGTTTCGCCATAACAGCGCGCTGGATGTCGAAGTGGGCATCGGCGGCAAAGTAGTGAAAAACGATGACGGTTCGCTGCGGTGGGAACCGGCGTTCGTGATGCGCGGCGAAGCCTGGGATCTGCCGGTCATCGGCTATCGCAACGGCGTCACGCAGCCGCTGCGCCTGTGGCAGGCGACCCACGCGCACCCGTTCGACCTGACGCTGTTCAACGACGGCAAATTCCTGCAGGCGGAGCAGCGGGGCATCGATGCGGCGAAGCTGACCAAGGTGCTCTATCCCAACGATAACCATCAGGAAGGCAAGCGGCTGCGTCTGATGCAGCAATATTTCCAGTGCGCCTGCTCGGTGGCGGATATTCTGCGCCGTCATCACCTGGCGGGCCGCGCGCTGGCGGAGCTGCCCGATTATGAGGTGATCCAGCTTAACGATACCCATCCCACTATCGCCATCCCTGAAATGCTGCGCCTGCTGCTGGATGAGCATCAGCTGGAGTGGGAGGAGGCGTGGCGTATTACCAGCAACGTCTTCGCCTACACTAACCATACGCTGATGCCGGAAGCGCTGGAACGCTGGGACGAGCGCCTGGTGCGCACGCTGCTGCCGCGCCATTTCGCCATTATTAAAGAGATCAACCGACGCTTTAAGAAGCTGGTGGAGAAGCAGTGGCCGGGCGATGAAGCGGTCTGGGCGAAACTGGCGGTGCTGCATGACAAACAGGTGCGCATGGCGAACCTGTGCGTAGTCAGCGGTTTTGCGGTAAATGGCGTTGCGGCGCTGCACTCCGATCTGGTGGTGAAGGATCTCTTCCCGGAGTATCACCAGCTGTGGCCGCACAAGTTTTTCAACGTCACCAACGGCATCACGCCGCGTCGCTGGCTGAAGCAGTGCAACCCGGCGCTCTCTGAACTGATTGATGAGACGTTAGGCAACCGCGACTGGGTGACGAACCTGGACGCGCTGAAAGGCCTGGAGCCGTATGCGGACGATAAGGCGTTTCGTCAGCGCTATCGCGACATCAAACATAACAACAAGCTGCGGCTGGCGGAGTATGTGCGCCGCGTCACCGGCATTGAGATCAACCCCGACGCGCTGTTCGACGTGCAGATCAAGCGTCTGCACGAGTACAAGCGCCAGCATCTCGGTCTGCTGCATATTCTGCACTGCTACCGTCAACTGCGCGACAACCCGCAGCTGGATAAGGCGCCGCGCGTCTTTCTGTTCGGCGCCAAGGCGGCCCCAGGCTACTACCTGGCGAAAAACATCATCTACGCGATCAACAAAGTGGCCGAGGTGATCAATAACGATCCGCTGATCGGCGATCGTCTCAAGGTGGTGTTTATTCCTGACTACCGCATCACCGCGGCGGAGCTGATGATCCCGGCGGCGGATCTGTCGGAGCAGATCTCCACCGCTGGCTATGAAGCCTCCGGCACCGGCAATATGAAGCTCGCCCTGAACGGCGCGCTGACCATCGGCACGCTGGACGGCGCCAACGTTGAGATTGCCGAGCAGGTCGGGGAAGAGAATATCTTTATCTTCGGCAATACCGTTGACGAGGTGAAGGCGCTGAAGGCAGGCGGCTACGATCCGAAAAAGTTGCGTAAGAAAGACAAACATCTCGACGGTCTGTTGAAGGAGCTGGAAAAAGGCCATTTCAGCCAGGGCGATAAGCACGCCTTCGATCTGCTGCTGCACAGCCTGACGAAGAACGGCGATCCCTGGCTGGTGCTGGCGGATTTCGCCGACTATATCGCCGCGCAGGAACGTGTGGAGGCGTTATGGCGCGATAAGGAAGCCTGGACGCGCGCGACTATACTCAATACCGCACGTACCGGCATGTTCAGTTCCGATCGCTCTGTACGCGACTATCAGCAGCGTATCTGGCAGAGCAAACGCTGAGGGAGGGCGGCGCAGGCCGCTCATAGTCACAGACTGTTTCAGGAAGCGTTATGGATTTAACCCAACTTGAGAAAGACGCCAGCGCAGCCGGGATCGCTGCCAGCTATATCAATGCGAAGGGAGAGCCAGAGGCTATCAGCGCCGAAACCCGGCAAAAACTGCTGGAGGCGATGGGGTTTCCCCGTCCGGTCAGCGACGCGCCTGTCCCCGCAGTGAAAGTCTTTAGCGGACGACGCAAGCGGGAACTGGCGGTCGGCGGCAGCGGCCCGTTCCGGTGGACGCTGCAAACCGAACAGGGCAAAACGTATCAGGGCGAGGCGCGGGGCGGCGAGACGTTTCCACTGCCGCCGCGTCTGCCGCAGGGCTATCATCAGCTGACGCTCACTCAGGGGGAAAACGCGTGGCCGTGCCGCATCATTATGGCGCCGCGCCGCTGCTATGAGCCGCAGGCGCTGCTGGAAGGACGCAAACTATGGGGCGCCTGCGTGCAGCTCTATACGCTGCGATCCGCGCGTAACTGGGGCATCGGCGATTTCGGCGATCTGAGCGAGATGCTGACACAGATCGCCGAACGCGGCGGCGATTTTATCGGCCTTAACCCGATTCATTCGCTCTATCCCGCCAGCCCGGAGAGCGCCAGTCCTTACAGCCCGTCGTCGCGCCGCTGGATGAACGTGATCTATATCGACGTGGAGCGCGTGCCTGATTTCCAGCAGAGCGAAGAGGCGCAACGCTGGTGGCGGGATAAAGAGACGCAGCGGCGCATCAAGGCGGCGCGCGAGACCGAGTGGGTCGACTATAGCGCGGTGAACCAGCTTAAAATCGACGGCCTGCGGCTGGCCTGGGCGCAGTTCAGTACCCGCGATGAGCAGGACGCCACGCGCCGTCATTTCGAGGCGTACATAGCCGCGGGCGGCGAAAGCCTCTACAGCCAGGCGGCGTATGACGCGCTGCACGCCGCCATGCTGAAAGAAGATGGACAGCGCTGGGGCTGGCCAGCGTGGCCGGAAAAATATCGCCACGCGCAGAGCAAAGCGGTGCAGCAGTTCTGCCGTAAAAATGAGGACGAGGTGCGTTTCTGGCTCTGGCTGCAATGGCTGGCGAACCGGCAGTTTGACGAGTGCTGGCAGGTTTGCCAGCGGCACGGCATGTCGGTGGGGCTTTATCGCGATCTCGCCGTCGGCGTGGCGGAAGGGGGCGCGGAAACCTGGAGCGATCCCGATCTCTACTGTCTGAAGGCATCGGTAGGCGCGCCGCCCGATATTCTGGGACCGCTGGGCCAGAACTGGGGCTTGCCGCCGATGGACCCGCATGTGATGGCGGCGCGCGCTTATCAGCCCTTTATTGATATGCTGCGCGCCAATATGGCGAGCTGCGGCGCGCTGCGCATCGATCATGTCATGTCGATGCTGCGCCTGTGGTGGATACCCTATGGCCAGACGGCGGACCACGGCGCCTACGTCTACTATCCAGTGGACGACCTGCTGGCGATCCTGGCGCTGGAAAGCCACCGTAACCGCTGTATGGTGATCGGCGAGGATCTCGGCACGGTGCCGAAAGAGATCATCGGCAAGCTGCGCAGCGGCGGCATCTATTCGTGGAAGGTGCTCTACTTTGAGCAGGAGAGCGCCGATCGCTATCGCGCGCCGCAGGAGTGGCAGCGTCAGGCGATGGCCAGCGCCACGACGCACGATCTGCCGACGCTGCGCGGATTCTGGAGCGCGGGCGATCTGACGTTGGGCGAAACGCTGGGGCTTTACCCGGACAAAGTGGTGCTCAAAGGGCTGTATGAAAACCGCGAACGGCAGAAGCAGGCGCTGCTGGACGCGCTGCACGAGCAGGGCTGCGTGCCGAAAAAGCTGGGCAAGCGGGCGGTGAAAGTACCGGCTTCCGCCGAGCTAAGCCGTGGAATGCAGCGTTATATCGCCGAAAGCGCCAGCGCGCTGCTGGGGCTGCAACCGGAAGACTGGCTGGAGATGGAAAAACCGGTGAACGTGCCGGGCACGGTGGATCAATATCCTAACTGGCGACGCAAGCTCAGCCGCACGCTGGAAGAGATGTTCAACGATGAACAGATCAACCGGCTGATTAAGGATCTCGATAAACGGCGGCGGGCAAGTTAATTATTACGTCAGGCAAGTTAGCATAAAAAAGGCGACCTTCTGGTCGCCTTTTCTTTTTTGCGCTTCCAGGGTTTGCCAGGAAACCCCTGCTTATTTTCAGCGTAGCCGTCAGGCCGCGCTTAGTAGTAAGAGTGTTCGCCGCGCTGATGCTCGGTCAGATCGCGCACGCCTTTCAGCTCAGGGAAAGCGGCCAGCAGCTCTTTCTCAATCCCTTCTTTCAGCGTCACGTCGACCATAGAACAGCCGTTGCAACCGCCGCCGAATTGCAGGATCGCATAGCCTTCGTCGGTAATTTCCATCAGCGTGACGCGACCGCCGTGGCTCGCCAGCTGCGGGTTGATCTGCGCCTGTAACAGATATTCTACGCGCTCGATCAGCGGCGCATCGTCGGCCACCTTGCGCATTTTAGCGTTCGGCGCTTTCAGCGTTAGCTGCGAACCGAGATTGTCGGTAACGAAGTCGATTTCGGCGTCTTCAAGGTAAGGCGCGCTCAGCTCGTCAACGTAGGCGGACAGCTTTTCGAACTTCAGCTCAGTATCGGTCGGCTCCACGGCGTCGGGCGGGCAGTAGGAGACGCCACATTCAGCAGTTGGCGTGCCCGGATTAATGACGAACACGCGGATTTGGGTGCCATCTTCCTGATTTGACAGCAATTTTGCAAAATGCTCCTGGGCGGCATCGGTAATTCGGATCATGGCAGTTGCTCAATAGTTGACTAATTTAGTTGGTTATAATACGCCCATCGCCGACGCTCTACAAGGTACGGCACAGGCACCAAATCTGGACGCTGGCGGCGCCAGCATGCAGTAGCAGACGGCTGATTTCCGCTACCGTACTGCCGGTGGTCACCACATCATCAATCAGAGCGATATGGCGATCGCGCACGGCGATTTCAAGGCGAAAAGCGTTACGCAGGTTATGTCTGCGCGCATGGGCGCTCAGCTGATGCTGAACATGCCCGGCGCGGCGGCGGGTCAGCCCGTTCGGGCGGTATGCGCAGCGCAGCCAGCGCGCCAGCGGCCTTGCCAGCAGGTCGGCCTGATTAAAGCCCCGTCGCCAGGCACGGCGGCGATGCAGCGGAACGGCTAGCAGCAGATCGGGCCGGGGCAGGCCGCGTTCACGTTTTGCCGATAACCAGCTTAGCAAAATCAGCCGCGCCAACATCACAGAGAGTGCGGTAACGCCGGAGAATTTGTGGCGCGCGATCAGCTGGCTTAGCGGCGGACGGTAATCAGTGACCGCCACCAGATGTTGCCACGGCGGCGGACGGCGCAGGCAACGCCCGCAGGCGACGCGGGAATTGCTGGCGGGCAGCCCGCAGCGCGGACAGCAAAGCGGCAGCGGCGGCAGGGCGCGCAGGCAGTAGCTGCAAAGCCCTTGTGACGTGAGTTTCAGCGGCGACTGGCATAGCCAACAGCCTCCCTGCATTGGTAGCATAGCGACCTCCCTGATTTAGCGATGATGAGACCATAACTGATGACCCAGCTTTACTGGCACACCACCGGCACCGGCGATAGCGATCTTGTGCTGCTTCACGGATGGGGACTGAATGCTGAGGTGTGGCGTTGCATCGTCGAGCCGCTCAGCGCGCAGTTTCGTCTGCACCTGGTCGACCTGCCCGGCTTTGGCCGCAGCCAGGGGTTCGGCGCCCTGACGCTGGATGAGATGGTGGAGGCGCTGCTGCCCCGTCTGCCGGAAAAGGCGACGCTGCTGGGCTGGTCGCTGGGCGGCCTGGTGGCCAGCCGACTGACGCTGCGCTATCCGCAGCGGGTGTCGCGTCTGATTACCGTCGCCTCTTCGCCGCGCTTTACCGCAGTGGACGCACAGTGGCCGGGGATCAAGCCCGATACGCTGGCGAGTTTTCAGCAGCAGCTAAGCGAGGATTATCAGCGCACCGTGGAACGCTTTCTGGCGTTGCAAACGCTCGGTACCCAGAGCGCCCGACAGGATGCGCGCGCGCTGAAAGAGGTGGTGCTGTCGCAGCCGATTCCACCGGTCGAGGTGCTGGCGGGCGGTCTGGAGATCCTGCGCTGCGTCGATCTGCGCGATGAGATGGACGCGCTGGCGGTGCCGCTGCTGCGCCTCTATGGCTACCTCGACGGGCTGGTGCCGCGTAAAACGGCGGCGCTGCTGGATGAGCGCTGGCCGCAAAGCGCTTCGCTGGTGATGGAGAAAGCGGCGCATGCGCCTTTTATCTCCCATCCGCAGGAATTTTGCGCCGCGGTCGTCCGCTTCACTCTTTCAGATTAAGAAAGTTTATCGCTTTAACTGGCAAAATATCACCTGGCGTTAATACTTGAACCTGAGCAAGGCCGCTGACTATGACTTTGTATAAGTCACCCAGGGAGCAGGGCGCTTTATTCCTTATCTCATTGTATTCATTCGGCGGCCATTGGGAAAATCGGTCAACTATAAGACGAAGGTGTACTATGAATATGATCAAAACTGTTGCTGTTACCTGCCTGCTGGGCGGCCTCTCTTTCTCCGTACTGGCAGCGAAAGAGATCACCAAAGAAGAAGTGCAGAAGATGAATCTGCAAAAAATTGGCACCGTAAACACCACGGCGGAAACCACTTCGCCGATGGACGCCAAACGCGAACTGTCAAAAATGGCGGATGAAAAAGGCGGCCAGTATTACGTCGTCATCGCTGGCCGCGAGCACGGCCGTTTCAGCGCGACCGCAGACGTGTATAAATAAGGGTTTAGCAGGCACAGGCGCGATGGCTGCGCCTGCTACCCTTTCAACCACAGGTAGTGCCACGGCGGCAGCGTAACCGGCTGCGCGCCATCGATGATCTTCTGCTCGATAATATCCCGATATTTTTTCCCCTCCGGCAAAACGGCGCTGACGCTTTTTTCGCTCAGATTAAACACGCACAGCAGATTATTTTCGCCATCCGGCGTATGGCGCCGCATCATCAGCAGCGTATTGTCGCTATCGAGGATTTCCATGGGATTATCGGGATGGAACGCCGCCTGACGCGTGCGCAGTTGGATCAGCGCGCTGAGACGGTTAAAGATCTGCTGACGCAGATAGTCCGCGCCCGATAACGCTTTCTCAATAAACGACAGCGCATATTTCTCACGGTTGATGGCGCGGTTGTGACCCGCCACTCTGACCCCTTCGACATCGTTGCGCGAGCCAAGAATGCTCTGGATATAGATGGCGGGCACGCCGGGAAAGGCCAGCAGTATGGCGTGCGCCAGCATAAAACGCCGGATGCGCGTGTCGTCATCATCGTCCTGCTTATTCAGCGCATCCATATAGGTGACGTTGATTTCATATGGGCTGGTGGTGCCGTCCGGGTTGTTTTTATAGGAGACCAGCGCGCCCTCCAGCGCCAGGTCGCGCACCAGCGAAACGATTTCCACCTCCGGCAGGATGCCGCGCGCCGGGTTCAGCCCGATGCCGTCGTGGGAGGCGAGGAAGTTAAAGAAGGTGGTGTTGCCGCTGCTGAGATCGAGCCCGGCGGCCCACTGACGCAGCGCGCGTGCCGAGCCGTTATGGATGGCGTGCAGCACCAACGGCGGCAGGGAAAACTGATAGACCATCTGCGCCTCATCCTGACCGTTGCCGAAGTAGCTGATGTTGTCCTGATGCGGCACGTTGGTTTCGGTGATGATGACCGTGCCGGGCGCGACGGCGTCTGCAATGGCGCGAAACAGCTTCACCAGCAGATGCGTGTTCTCCAGGTGAATGCAGCGGGTGCCGGGCGTTTTCCACATATAACCTACGGCGTCGAGGCGCACATAGTCAGCGCCCTTTTTCAGATACTCCAGCAGCACGTCAACCATGCGGATCAGTACTTCAGGGCTGGCGAAGTTCAGATCGATCTGATCGGCGCTGAAAGTGGTCCAGATATAGTGGGTTTCGCCATTGGCGCGCAGAAAAGGGGTGAGCAGCGGCGAGGTGCGCGGGCGGGTCACGCCGCTTAAATCGGTGCCGGGCGCCATGCTGATAAAAAAATCGTCCCAGCCCGGATCGCAGGCCAGCCAGTGCTTAAACCAGGGGCTGTGGGCGGAAATATGGTTGCAGACGAAATCGAACATCAGGCGCGTATGGGTATGCAGCTCGGCGACGTTGCGCCATTCGCCGCAGATCGGGTTCACCTGATGGTAATCGATAACGGAAAAGCCGTCGTCGGAGGACCAGGGATAAAACGGCAGCAGATGCACCAGATTGAACGTCGATTGCAGATGCTGTTGATAAAAACGTGAAAAGGTGGCGAGCGTCGGCGCCTCCGGCTCGCGGAACTGATCGGCGTAGGTGATCAGCACCACATCTTTTTCATCCCAGTGTGGCTTGCGCGGTTTTTTTATCGCATCGCGGGCGGCGCGAATGTGCGAAAGCAGACGCTCCCGCGCGCCCATCGGGAAAGCGTCCTGGTAGATCTTATCGATTAAGTTATTGATAATATCCATGATTACCCAGCGGGCCACAGCTTCAGGTTGGGGGAGGCGTTAGTTTTTACTGTAGACCGCTGGGCTGAATTCGCAACTGTTGCTCCCGGCTAGTGACAATTGCTGCTTTTTAACGGCGCCTCGTAGCGCTCTACCGGCAGCACCCTGATGGGTATGCGCTGCGGGGGCAGGCGAACACGACGCAGCGCCAGCAGCAGCGCGCCGTTAAACAGCAGCACCAGCAGGATGGTCAGGCCGCTGGCCAGCGGCTGTTCGCCGATACGCGAGAACTGCCAGAACAGCGTAGCGAGCGAATACGCGACGTTCAGGCCCCAGAAAATAGAAAAGCCCATCCAGCGACGGCTGCTTTCGCGGGCGATGGCGCCCATTACCGATACGCACGGCACATAGAGCAGCACGAACAGCAGATAGCTGAAGGCGGCGGCGTCGCTGCCGAACTGGCGGTGCATCTGCCCCATCGCGCCGCCAGCCATTTCGCCGTCGCCCTTGCTGGCTTCAATCGGGTTGGCCAGCACGCTCAGGCTCAGCGTATCTTTCAGGCCCTGCCAGGTTTCCGTCACCGCGTCTCCCAGCTCCGCCTTCAGGCTCCAGCTGGCGGCATCGAACGGCTCCTCATGCAGCGCTTCGGCGGTATAGAGCGTGTTCAGCGTGCCGACCACCACTTCTTTCGCCATCGCGCCGGTGATCAGGCCGACCGTCGCCTGCCAGTTGTCGGAATGAATGCCGATCGGCGTCAGCAGCGGCGTTAATCCCCGGCTGACGCTGGCCAGCGCCGAATCGTTGATGGTGTTGACCGGCTGGCCGTTAAACGAAAAGCTGTTCAGGCCGCCAATCAATACGCTGGCGATGACAATCACTTTCCCCGCGCGCAGCACAAAGCCGCGCAGACGTTGCCAGGCCTGAAGCAGCAGGCTTTTCAGGTGCGGCACATGCCAGCTCGGCAGCTCCATAACAAACGGCGACGCCTCGCCGCGCAGCAGCGTATGCTTCAACAGCAGGCCAGTTAAGATCGCCATGACGATGCCGGTCAGATAGAGACTGAAGACCACCAGCGCCCCATGCGCACCGAAGAAGGCGGCGGAAAACACCGCAAAAATAGCCAGCCGGGCGCCGCAGGACATAAAGGGCGCCATCATGATAGTAATCAGCCGCTCGCGCGTCGCATCCAGCGTCCGCGCGCCCATCACCGACGGCACGTTGCAGCCGAAGCCGACAATCAGCGGCACAAAAGATTTCCCCGGCAGACCGAGCGACTGCATCAGCCGGTCGACCACAAAGGCGGCGCGCGCCATATAACCGGAATCCTCCATAAAGGAGAGGAACAGATACATCAGGCCGATCTGCGGCACCAGCGGCAGTACCGTATTGATGCCGCCGCCGATCCCCTGCGCCAGGAACAGCGTCAGCCAGGTGGGGAAATGCAGCGTATAGCCAAGCCACTGGGTGCCGTGAATAAACAGCGCCGCCGAACCGACGTCGAACAGCGGTTGCAGCGCGCCGCCGATATTGATCGCCAGCAGAAACATCAGGTACATCATCAGCAAAAAGATGGGAATGCCGAGCCAGCGGTTCAGCACAATGCGGTCGAGCTGCTGCGACAGCTGATGTGGCGCGGCGAGATGTTGGTTGCTGACGGCGACGCACAGCGCGGAAAGCTGCTGATAACGCGCGGCGGCGATCGCCACGGCGGGATCGAGCGTCAGCTCGCTATTCAACGCCGCCAGCCGCTGCAACGCCAGCTCCCCTACCTGCTGACGGCTGTAGACGTCGCCTTCCAGCAGCTGTAGCGCCAGCCAGCGTCGGCGCTGGCGGCTTTCGCTCACCGGCATGGCGGCGGCCAGTTGGTCGGCGGCGGCGTCCAGCGCAGGCGGATAGTCCACTTTCAGCGGCGACCCGGCCTCCACGCCTTTATCGATCAGCTGTTTCAGACGATCGAGGCCGCTGCCGCGCGTGGAGACGACCGGCACCACCGGACAGCCGAGGCGCTGCGACAGCGCCGGAATATCGATGCTGATGCGTTGGTTTTCCGCCATGTCCAGCATGTTCAGCGCCACGATGCAGGGCACGCCCAGTTCGCGCAGCTGAAGGGTGAGGTAGAGATTGCGTTCAAGATTGCAGGCGTCCACCACGTTGATCAGCAGGTCCGCCTGTTGGCTCAGCACAAAATGGCAGGCGATCTGCTCGTCGATAGACGCCTGCTGGGAAATGGTGGTCAGCGAATAGGTGCCGGGCAGGTCGATAAGGTTGACGCGGGTGCTGCCCGCAGTGAAGAAGCCCTCTTTACGCTCCACGGTCACGCCAGCCCAGTTGCCGACGCGCTGGCGTGCGCCGGTGAGCTGGTTGAACAGGGTGGTTTTTCCGGCGTTGGGATTGCCTAACAGACCGACAGTAACGTTTTTCATGCCGCCTCCTTGCCTGCAACCGGCTGTAGTTGCAGCAGCGCCAAATCCTTTTTACGCAGCATCAGGCTAACGCGGCCCGCCTGAATTTGCAGCGGATCGCCTAACGGCGCAATGCGCACCACTTCGAAACAGGCGCCGGGCAGCAGGCCCAGGGAGAGCAGTTTCTGGCGCCAGGCGGGGCTGACTGCGGGCGAGAAGCCGAGAATTTGATAGTGCTGACGGGCAAGCAATGACATGGCTGGTACCTCATGGACTGTCGCGTTGCGCGACAATGACAAAACGGCACCATATTAATGATAATAATTCTCGTTAGTGTTGACGTAGAGCAAAAAATAGCAAGGACGACAGAACGTCGCCCTTACGTTTTTACATGGCTTGCCGAAGGCGGCAGGATGCCGCCTGACGTTTTAGCGTTTCTTGCCGAAGGCGGCCGCCAGCGCGTCGCCCATGGCGCTGTTGCCCGGCGTGGAGGCGGCAGCGCGCTGACGCGGCTTCGCGGCCGGACGGCCATTCTCACGGCCCTGCGCGCGCGGCGCGGCGCGCGAGGCGCTTTCGCCCGGCTGCTCGTCCAGACGCATGGTTAACGCGATGCGCTTACGTTGCAGGTCAACGTCCAGCACCTTCACCTTGACGATATCGCCCGCTTTGACCACCGTGTGCGGATCTTCGACGAACTTATCGGAGAGCGAGGAGATATGCACCAGGCCATCCTGATGTACGCCGATATCGACAAAGGCGCCGAAGTTAGTGACGTTAGTGACCGCCCCTTCCAGCACCATGCCCGGCAGCAGGTCGTTCATGGTTTCCACGCCTTCCGCAAACTGCGCGGTTTTGAATTCAGGACGCGGATCGCGACCCGGCTTCTCCAGCTCTTTCAGGATATCGCTCACCGTCGGCACGCCGAAACGCTCGGTGGTGAAGTCCACCGCTTTGAGGTTGCGCAGCTCGCTGGGGTTGCCCATCAGATCGCGCAGCGACTGGCGGGTCGCCTCCAGAATGCGCTCCACCACCGGATAAGCTTCCGGGTGAACGGTTGAGGCGTCCAGCGGGTTGTCGCCATGGTTGATGCGCAGGAAGCCGGCGCACTGCTCGAAAGCTTTCGGACCGAGGCGGCTTACCTTCAGCAGCTGCTGACGGTTCTGGAACCGGCCATTTTCATCGCGCCAGTTGACGATATTCTGCGCCATCATACGCGTCAGTCCGGCGACGCGCGTCAGCAGCGCCACGGAGGCGGTATTGAGATCGACGCCCACGGCGTTCACGCAGTCTTCCACCACCGCATCCAGCTTTTTCGCCAGCATGCTCTGGCTGACGTCGTGCTGATACTGGCCGACGCCGATCGATTTGGGATCGATCTTCACCAGCTCCGCCAGCGGATCTTGTAAGCGGCGAGCGATAGAGACCGCGCCGCGCAGCGACACATCCAGATCGGGAAACTCCTGCGCTGCCAGTTCGGAAGCGGAGTAGACCGACGCGCCCGCTTCGCTGACCACCACTTTCTGCGCGGTGATTTGCGGGAACTGCTTCTGAACGTCGAGGAAGAAACGTTCCGTTTCGCGCGAAGCGGTGCCGTTGCCGATCGCGACCAGTTCCACCTGATGACGAATGCAGAGGGCCGCGACCGCCGCAGCCGCTTTCGCCGCCTGGCCGGTATGCGGATAGACGGTATCGGTAGCGACCAGTTTGCCGGTCGCGTCCACCACCGCCACTTTCACCCCGGTGCGCAGGCCCGGATCGAGGCCCATAGTGGCGCGCATGCCGGCCGGCGCCGCCATCAGCAGATCGTGCAGGTTGCGGGCGAAGACATTGATCGCTTCTTCTTCCGCGCGCTCGCGCACGCTGCCCATCAGCTCGGTTTCCAGATGCAGCAGCACCTTGATGCGCCAGGTCCAGCTGACAACCGCTTTACGCCAGCTGTCCGCCGGCGCGTTGTTCAGCCGCAGGTTCAGATGCTCGGCGATGAGCTGTTCGCCGTAGCTTTCGCGCGGCGGCTCGTCAAACTGCGGATCGGGGTTGAGCGCCAGCTGCAGCACGCCTTCGTTGCGACCGCGGAACATCGCCAGCGCGCGGTGCGAAGGCACGGTTGAAAGTGCTTCGTGATGGTCGAAGTAATCGCGGAACTTGGCGCCTTCCTCTTCTTTGCCTTCTACCACGCGGGAAACCAGATGCGCGTTCTTCCACAGGTAGTCGCGCACTTTCGCCAGCAGAGCGGCGTCTTCAGCAAAACGCTCCATCAGGATGTAGCGCGCGCCGTCCAGCGCCGCTTTGACGTCAGCCACGCCTTTCTCTGCGTCGACAAAGCGGGCGGCCAGCTGCTCCGGCTCCTGGGAAGGATCCTGCCACAGCGAATCGGCCAGCGGCTCCAGACCCGCCTCGATGGCGATCTGACCGCGCGTGCGGCGCTTCGGCTTATAGGGCAGGTAGAGATCTTCGAGTTCGGTTTTACTCAGAGTGCCATTAATTGCGGCGGCGAGTTCATCACTGAGTTTGCCCTGGTCGGCAACGGATTTCAGAATCGCCTGGCGACGATCCTCCAGCTCGCGCAGATAACCGAGACGGGTTTCCAGCTGTCGCAGCTGGGTATCATCAAGCCCGCCGGTTACTTCCTTACGATAACGTGCGATAAACGGCACGGTATTCCCTTCATCCAACAGGCGGATCGCGGCGTCAACTTGTTCAGCGCGCGCCTGAAGTTCACCCGCAATAATGCGGCTCAGCGAATCATTCATCATCGGTTCAACTATCTTGCTAGCACAGTGTGAGAAACAGGGGACAGTTATACGGATTGACGGCTGAAATTGCCAGCGATGCGGCGCGCTTTAAGCCATATTCCGAGCGCGGTTTACCTCTGCCGGGACTGTTGTTGTACCATGAGCGCAAAGAGGCGGCGGCGACCGCCCCACCGTAGGTTAAGCAGACAGGATTGCCGTGTGAAAACTCAACTGATCACCCGTGAAGGGTACAATAAGCTTAAAGCGGAACACGATTATCTGTGGAAAGAGAAGCGCCCGGAGATCACCAAAATCGTCTCCTGGGCGGCCAGCCTGGGCGACCGCTCGGAAAACGCGGATTACACTTACAACAAGCGTCTGCTGCGTCAGATCGACCGGCGGGTGCGCTACCTGCGCAAGTGCCTGGCGGAGCTGAAAATTGTCGATTACTCTCCGCAGCAGGAGGGCAAGGTCTTTTTCGGCGCCTGGGTCGAGGTGGAAAACGAGCAGGGCGACGTTAAACGCTTCCGTATCGTCGGGCCGGATGAGATTTACGGCGATGCGAAAGACTATATCTCTGTCGATTCGCCGATGGCGCGCGCGCTGATTAAAAAGGAAGTGGACGACGAGGTAAGCGTCCTCACGCCGGAAGGTGAGAAAATCTGGTTTGTGAACGCCATTGAATATCGTCAGGATAGCGAGGGCGAATCTTAACGGCGGCGCAGGAAAAAAGAAGCGGAGAATAATGACTTTTTAAATAAAGCCAGGGCCGTGCTTATTCTCCGGTGGCGAAAGACGACAGCAATAAGGGTTTTGACAGACACAGATATCGTTATACCGCCTTAGCGAAAAGGCGTTGTTTAATGTGGAATGATGCTGGTGGTTGTGGTGATCGCCTGGGCGCCCGCCGCTTCGCCGCTGGCGGGTTCATTGGCCATCACATAACCGCTGATGAATAAGGCCAGTGAGCAGATGAGCATTATTTTGTTCATGATGATTCCCGGCTAATTAATAAAGAGAAGAAAGCGTGCCGGGATGAATATAGGTTTGCCGTCGGAGCCTGAAAAGCGTTGTTTTTTAACCTTTCGCGATGAGTTAAGTTATTGCTGGATCGACAGTTTATTCTCTGCGACTCTTCCTGGCTTAGCGTAACGGAAAATAAATAAACGCCAGATTTTCTGCTAATAGTTGGACTCAGGGCGCGCTAATCTGACGATGAAAACAGACAGGCTAAAGCGCATCCCGACAGAGATGTTGTAGCCGTCATGCTAACTTACTGTTTCTTTAAGTAAATATCTTCGACAGGCGATTCGAGCCAGTAGAAAGTAGAGTTTCCGGCACGATTTCAGAAAAGACGGATCGCAGCGTTGCGGATAATTCGATAGCGTAAAAGTGAATTAAACGCGCGATAAGCTGCTGTTTAATATGCTTTGTAACAATTTCGGCTAGAATATAAACCAATAATGGCTGTCACAGTTACGCTTCTTTTTTAACAATACCAGCTCGGGCAATAGCGCCTTTGGGAGTATCGAAATGCAAGAGAACTACAAAATTCTGGTCGTCGATGATGACATGCGCCTGCGCGCGCTGCTGGAACGTTATCTGACCGAGCAGGGTTTTCAGGTGCGCAGCGTGGCTAACGCCGAGCAAATGGATCGCCTGTTAACCCGCGAATCCTTTCACCTGATGGTGCTTGATCTGATGTTGCCAGGGGAAGATGGCCTTTCTATCTGCCGCCGCCTGCGTAGTCAGAGCAATCCGATGCCGATCATTATGGTAACGGCGAAAGGCGAAGAGGTCGATCGCATCGTCGGTCTGGAGATCGGCGCGGACGACTATATTCCAAAGCCGTTCAACCCACGCGAGCTGCTGGCGCGCATCCGCGCCGTGCTGCGTCGTCAGGCTAACGAGCTGCCGGGCGCGCCATCGCAGGAAGAGGCGGTGATCGCCTTTGGTAAATTTAAACTGAATCTCGGCACCCGCGAAATGTTCCGCGAAGATGAGCCGATGCCGCTGACCAGCGGCGAGTTCGCGGTGCTGAAAGCGCTGGTAAGTCATCCGCGCGAGCCGCTGTCGCGCGATAAGCTGATGAACCTCGCCCGTGGCCGTGAGTACAGCGCCATGGAGCGCTCCATTGACGTGCAGATCTCGCGTCTGCGCCGCATGGTGGAAGAAGATCCGGCCCATCCGCGCTATATCCAGACCGTTTGGGGCCTGGGCTACGTCTTCGTCCCGGACGGCACGAAAGCATGAAGCGACTCCGCTTTTCTCCCCGCAGTTCGTTCGCGCGCACGCTGCTGCTGATCGTCACGCTGTTGTTCGTCAGCCTCGTCACCACCTATCTGGTGGTGCTGAACTTCGCCATTCTGCCCAGCCTGCAACAGTTCAATAAGGTGCTGGCGTATGAAGTGCGCATGTTGATGACCGACCGGCTCCAGCTGGAAGACGGCACGCAGCTCGAAGTGCCGCCAGCGTTCCGGCGTGAAATCTACCGCGAACTGGGGATCTCTCTTTATACCAACGCGGCGGCGGAGGAGAGCGGATTACGCTGGGCTCAGCATTACCAGTTTTTAAGCGATCAAATGGCGCGCCAGCTTGGCGGGCCGACCGACGTGCGGGTTGAGGTCAACAAAAATTCGCCGGTGGTCTGGCTGAAAACCTGGCTATCGCCTGATATCTGGGTGCGCGTGCCGCTGACGGAAATTCATCAGGGCGATTTCTCGCCGCTGTTCCGCTATACGCTGGCGATTATGCTGCTGGCGATCGGCGGCGCCTGGCTGTTTATCCGCATTCAGAACCGGCCTTTGGTCGATCTGGAACATGCGGCGTTGCAGGTGGGGAAAGGCATTATTCCGCCGCCGCTGCGTGAATATGGCGCCTCGGAGGTGCGCTCAGTGACGCGCGCCTTTAACCAGATGGCGTCGGGCGTGAAACAACTGGCGGACGATCGCACGCTGCTGATGGCGGGCGTCAGCCACGACCTGCGCACGCCGCTGACCCGCATTCGTCTGGCGACGGAGATGATGGGCGAAGAGGATGGCTATCTGGCCGAGTCGATCAACAAAGATATCGAAGAGTGCAACGCGATTATCGAGCAGTTTATCGATTATCTGCGCACCGGCCAGGAGATGCAGACCGAACGCGCCGATCTTAACGCGGTGCTCAATGAAGTGGTGGCGGCGGAAAGCGGCTATGAGCGGGAAATTGAAGACGCGGTCATGCCGGAAGAGCTGATGCTCGATATCAATCCGCTCTCCATCAAGCGCGCGGCGGCCAATATGGTGGTGAACGCGGCGCGCTACGGCAACGGCTGGATTAAGGTGAGCAGCGGCCGCGAGTTGCAACGCGCCTGGTTTCAGGTAGAGGATGACGGCCCCGGCATTCAGCCGGACCAGCTGAAGCACCTGTTTCAGCCGTTTGTGCGCGGTGACAGCGCGCGCAGCACCAGCGGCACAGGGCTGGGGCTGGCGATTGTGCAGCGTATTATCGATGCGCATCAGGGATCGCTGGATATCGGCGTTAGCGAGCGCGGCGGCCTGCGCATACGCGCCTGGCTGCCTTTAAGCGACGCGCCGCCCGCCGCCAGCGGCTCGCCGCCTGCTGTGGTCAGCTAAGGCCCAAAACAAAAACCCCGCCGTTCGGCGGGGTTTTTGTTTTCAGCAGGGTGCTTAAATGTGCGGGCCGGCGGAAACCAGCGCGGCGCCCGCAGGCGTATCGGTATACTTTTCAAAGTTAGCGATAAAGCGATGCGCCAGATCGAGCGCGCGGCTTTCCCATTGAGAAGGATCTTCCCATGTGTTGCGCGGATCGAGAATGTGGCTGTCGACGCCCGGCACCGCTAACGGGAACTGCAGGTTAAATATTGGCAGGGTGTGCGTTTCCGCCCCGTCCAACTCGCCGCTCAGGATTGCGTTGATGATAGCGCGCGTGTCCTTCAGCGAAATGCGTTTGCCGGTGCCGTTCCAGCCGGTATTCACCAGCCAGGCTTCCGCGCCCGCCGCCTGCATCCGTTTCACCAGCACTTCCGCATACTTTGTCGGATGCAGCGTCAGGAACGCGGCGCCGAAGCAGGCGGAGAAGGTAGGCGTCGGCGCGGTGACGCCGCGCTCGGTGCCCGCCAGCTTAGCGGTAAAACCGGAAAGGAAGTGATACTGCGTCTGATCGGAAGAGAGACGGGATACCGGCGGCAGCACGCCGAACGCATCGGCGGTCAGGAAAATCACTTTCTTCGCATGTCCCGCTTTGGAAACCGGCTTAACGATATTATCGATATGATAGATCGGGTAAGAGACGCGGGTGTTTTCCGTTTTGCTGCCGTCGTTAAAATCGATGCTGCCGTCGCTGCGCACCACCACGTTTTCCAGCAGCGCGTCGCGGCGGATGGCGTGATAGATCTCCGGCTCCGCCTGCTCTGACAGATTAATGGTTTTCGCGTAGCAGCCGCCTTCGAAGTTGAACACGCCGTCATCGTCCCAGCCATGTTCGTCATCGCCGATCAGCTGGCGTTTCGGATCGGTAGAAAGGGTCGTTTTACCGGTGCCGGAGAGGCCGAAAAAGACCGCCACGTCGCCTTGCTCGCCAACGTTGGCCGAGCAGTGCATCGAGGCGATGCCTTTCAGCGGCAGCAGGTAGTTCATCACTGCGAACAGCCCTTTTTTCATTTCGCCGCCGTACCAGGTGCCGCCGATCAGCTGCATATTCTCGCTGAGATTAAAGGCGACGAAATTCTCTGAATGCAGTCCCTGCTCCCGCCAGTTGGGATTGGTGCATTTTGCGCCGTTCATCACCACAAAATCGGGCGTGAAGCTGGCGAGGCTCTCCGCATCCGGGCGAATAAACATATTTTTGACGAAATGCGCCTGCCAGGCCACTTCGGTAATAAAGCGCACGCTCAGGCGCGTATCGGGGTTGGCGCCGCACCAGGCGTCAATCACAAACAGGCGCTTGCCGGAGAGCTGCTGCGTCACGCAGCCCTTTAGCGCTTCCCAGGTTTCCTGCGACAGGGGCTGATTATCGTTTTTGCCTTTGCCCTGATCGTTCCACCACAGGGTGTCGCGTGTGGTATCGTCGCGCACGATATATTTATCTTTTGGCGAACGGCCGGTGAAGATACCGGTATCCACGGCGATCGCCCCGGATTGCGTCAACGTGCCACGCTCATAGCCTGACAGTCCGGGCAGGGTTTCTTCCTTAAATAAAGTTTCATAATCGGGATTATGGATGACTTCAACCGTATCAGTGATGCCATAAGCGACGAGGTCCTGGGGAGTCAGGCCATTAGCGCGCATATTACTGCTCCTTTATCGGTTTGTACTGCAACAAATGTAGGGGGGACTTGCTGCCACGAGCCGTAAAGCGGCACGAAGCGATTCATGCAGCTTTACAATTGCGGCAGTCTACTACTGTCAATATGCAGCGGAAGAAGAGAGTGGCAGAAATGAGAGACGAAACGTTTTTTTATAGAAATTCATCATAATCTGATGAAAAGTTATGATTGTTGCGCGGTTATTATGAAACAACATTTTATTTTTTCCGCAGGCCGCCAGGCTTTTCTGCTGTATTAAGCGCAACGGCCAGTCGATCTCATTTTCCGCTGGCGGCCCGTCGCGCTATTGCCGTTTGTTAACAAAAAAGGCGACCGAAGTCGCCTTTTTATCATGTGTGCGTCCGTTTTACCGTCGCATCAGGCGTTTCGCCATCTGCAAGGAAGACAACGCATCCGCTAAGCGATCAGTGAATCTGCTCGCTGCTGCTGTTGCCAGCGTCGTTGCGGATTGCCGCGATGTCGACCGCATCGTAAACATAATGGCTGCCGCAGTAGTCGCAGTGCATATCGATCTGGCCATCTTCTTCCAGAATCTGGTTGACCTCCTCCTGCGGCAGAGTGCGCAGCACTTCGCCGCAGCGTTCGCGCGAGCAGGTGCATTTAAAGCTGACGCTCTGCGGTTCGTAAATGGTCACCTCTTCCTGGTTATAGAGACGCCACAGGACATCATTCGCTGGCAGACCGATCAGCTCTTCCGTTTTGATGGTTTCGGTCAGCATCGCCAGGTGGTTGAAATCTTCCTGATCGGCGTTCTGCGCCGGCAGCACCTGCAGCAGGATGCCCGCCGCGCCCGCCTGTCCTTCATGCTCGCCGGTGCGGATAAACAGACGCGTCGGCAACTGCTCGGAACGCATAAAGTAATCTTCCAGGCAGGCGGCCAGCGTATCGCCTTCCAGACCGACCACGCCCTGATAGCGCTCGCCTTTTTCCGGCGAAATGGTGATCACCAGATAGCCGTTGCCGACCATCTCTTTCAACGTGCTGCCGTCGGCGATCTCGCCCTGCACGCGTGCCACGCCCCGCATTTCCTGACGGTTGTTGCCGTTGATCACCGCCAGCGTCAATGCGCCGTCGCCCTGCAGCTGCACGGTGATATCGCCTTCGAATTTCAGCGTGGCCGTCAGCAGGCTGGTGGCTACCAGCAGTTCGCCCAGCAGCTGCTGGACCGGCTGCGGGTAATCATGCCCGGAGATAATCTCCCGCCATGTTTCGGACAGATTAACCAGTTCGCCGCGAACCGCGTGATTCTCGAACAGGTAACGATGCATTTGGTCTTGATGGGACATAGTTTTTCTCTCGTGTTGGCGGCGCGTTATTCGTCGCCAGAAAATTTAAATTTCATCAGATCGCGGCGCTCTTTTTTATCCGGCCGACGATCGGGATGCGGCATGGTGAGCGCGTTCATCTTGCGCGCCTGCGCCATCTTTTCCCGTTTCTCCATGCTTTCCGGCGTCTCGCTGTAAAGCTGCTGCGCTTCCGCCGCGGGACGACGCTGATCGGTAACGGCGCGAACGATCACGGTACGCTCATCGTTGCCCTGACGGAGCTTCAGTTCGGCATCCAGCTCCACCAGCTTGCTGGGTTTGCTGCGCTGTCCGTTGTAGTGCACTTTGCCGCCCTCGATCATTTCACGCGCCAGCGCGCGGGTCTTGTAAAAGCGTGCGGCCCAGAGCCATTTGTCGAGCCGGACGCCTTCTGCGGATTTTTCTTTCATCACTGCTCCCGTCGATTTACCGCCTCTGGAGCGCCAGCGCGCCGAGAAAGGTTCGGTAATCATTTACGCTCTGATGGCGAGCGAAGGTTTTGGTCGGCATACCGGAATCGGGATTGCCAACGCCCAGGCACCAGGCAATTCCCCAGCGCTTCGCCGCATCCAGCACCGGTTCGCTGTCATCAATAAACAGCGTGCGGTGATTGTCGAAGCCGGTATGGTGCTGCACGGCCTGCCATAAGCGCTGATCTTCTTTCGGAAAGCCAAATGTATGGGTCGAAAGCAATAAATCAAGGTGCTGGCCCAGGCCGGTCTGCCGCAGCTTTACCTCCAGATTCCAGGGATGCGCGTTGGTAAGCAGAATGGTGCGCTTGCCGCAGGCGCGTAAGGCCTGCAAAAAGGGAAGGGTGTCTTCACGCAACTGTGCCCGGCTGCGCATTTCCCAGGTCATGGCGCGGATATCCAGCTCCAGCTCGCGGCTCCAGTAATCCAGACAATACCAGTTTAGCGTATGCTGCACCGCCTGGTATTTCGCCGTGATGAGTCGGTTCGCCTCAGAGAGCGAGATGCCCCGCTTTTGACTGAAAGACTGGGGCACCAGCGTCAGCCAGAAGTGGCTGTCGAACGCCAGATCGAGCAGGGTGCCGTCCATATCCAGCAGCACGGTGTCAATCTCGCGCCAGTTCACCTCAATCGCCATGCCGCCTCCGCGCAAATCAAAACGGGCGACAGGGTAGCATAGTTAAGAAAGAGTCAGAATAAGGGGCGCATATCGGGCATCGTCGACAGTGTGTGGTTGAAGCACTTGTCGTAATAGTGCTGAATTTCCACGATGCGCTTGCGGTTGCGGTGGATGCGTTTCAGCGCCAGCAGGCCGTTGATCAACACGCTCAGACAGAGCGCCAGCAGCAGCAGCGAGGTGGCCAGATAGCGCCAGAGCGTCAGCATGTCGGGCTCGCTGTGCAGCGCGATATGCTGCGTGCCGTTGGCGTCGGTATGGATGTTGGTGATGATGCCCGCCGCGCTGAACGGGGTATGCAGCAGCATGCCCGCAAGACGTTGCAGCTCCTGCCACTGATCCGGCGCGTTGAAATCAAACAGCGAGACGGTCGGCTGCGGATGGTTCACCAGCTGGCGCCCCTCGTCACTGACAATCAGGAAACCGCCGGGAGGCGGACTGTTCAAGGCTTCCGCCGCGCGATGCGTTTCGCGATAGAAAAAGGTGGAGGTCGCGGTATTGACCAGGTTTTCCAGCGCTTCGGCGCTGACCGGGCGCAGCAGCACGTTCATGCCGTTAAGAGAGCCCGATCCGGCGCGCTGCACCAGCATTTCCCAGTCCTTGGCGTTGCCAAGGTTGACCAGCGCGTTTTTCAGCCGCACGCAATCCTGCGGCTGGCTGCAAAGATCCTGCGTTTTCAGCACCAGATCGGCGAAGTCGTCCAACAGAATCATGCCCGATTTCTGGATCGCGGTGGCCAGCTGCGGGTTAAGTTTGCTGTCGGCGCCGTTCTGCGGATGCAGCTGTTGATTGGTTAAATTGAGCAGGGCAGAGGCCTTATCGATGATTTCCGACTGCGGCAGCGGCAGCGGCGACGCCATATTCCAGTAGATGGCCGAGCAGTCGAAAGGCATAAAGGCATAGCTGCGGTTGCTCTGGTAGCTGGCGGGCACTGAACACATGCCGGTGCCGCTGACTTTTAAGCTGTCGCCGACGTGCAGGGTAGTGTCTTTCAGTTCGGCGACCGTATTGACCTGAATGCGTTCTGTGCCGGTGAGCCACGCCACGCTGAGCTTCAGCGGCATAGTCAACGGCACCCAGCTGATCAGCAGCGCCAGCACCAGCAGCGAGCCGCACGCCAGCACCATATTCTTTTTCCAGCGCTGAATGGGGAAATTACGCACCTCATCCTGTAACGACAGGAAGCGACCCTGACGCACCACCTGGCGGTTCAGATAGATATCCACATCGATAACTTGCCCCAGGTCGTGCGTGACGTAGGGCTGCCAGTGCGGCGGGTAGATGAGATCGATAATGCCGAGAGAGATGTTGTTGACCTGGCCCTGGTTCGATTCGCTGAACAACCCCCAGCGCTTCGGCGCACCGCGCAGACAGTGAATTTCGCGCAGATCATTCTCGCGGGGGCGGCGGTACATAAACCACAGGCTGACCAGAATCATCGACAGACTGGCGCTCACCAGCCACGGCATAAAAATCAGCGGCGTCAGCAGGCTGATCAGCAGCAGCAACAGGCCGCAGCAGATAACCGCCGCTTCACGCGTGCCGTCGCTGCGCGACAGGCGATGCTCCTCCGGCGTCTCTTTACGCACCTGAAGCAGCTCGACGTTTTCGCTCTGCTCCTGGCGGATCGAGGCGTTGGTGGCGCTGGGACGCACCATCGTCGGCAACATGCTCTGTTCGCCGGCGTAGTTGACCAGCGAATGACCGTTGAGGGAAATCACCAGCGGAATGGAATGGGTTTTAATCAGCTCAACGAAGTTCTCTTCGGCGATATACTGTTCCCATAGCGGCGGCAGATGAACCTCAAGCGCGTCGAGATAGTAACGCCACTTTTGCGGATCGTCGGTAGAGAGGCCGTAACGGGTGATGGCGCGGGTAACGGGATAAACTTTGTTGCTTTGCGAACTTAACGTCAGCATTTCCGGCGATGCGCTGGCGCCGCCGGGCTGGATAGTGCGCTGCTTCTTTGCCAGCGTATCGAGATAGCGTTCTACCGCTTCACGCTCTTCCGCCGTCAGATGACGGTGCGGCGGACTGATAAATGGCAGCGGCTTCGCCAAAGGCGGACGATGCCGCATAGCGTACCAAAAACAGACACCTGCGATAATTGAGCAGGTCAGCATTACACCCAGAATTATGATTATTGTGTTCATGCTATGCTCATTCCAGCCAAACTGCTGCCGTCACTATTCTTGCTCGCTCCGGGCTATGTTATAGGGAGTGTACTAATTTTGGCGGGATTGGGCAGTAGTGGCAACCAACCTGATGACTAAAATAGCGCACAAAATCATAAAATTAGAACTATCAGACAGAAATCCTTATTGAAATATTACCTGTCAGCTGTACAGGAAAATATCGGCATTATCCTATTTCTTTCTGGTGTGTTGACTTTGGCATAAATTTTTTTCCGCGTTCTCTACAAGCATTTGTTATAAAAAAGTAAATTAAACCATATGATGATTGGATTCCCGTGATGCCTGTCGCACAATGTCTTTTTGCCGAACTTGATGTCATGACGACGGCCGGCCGGCGATCATCAACCGCGCTTTATCTGGGGTCCCCATGTCTAGAGAATTAGAAAAGCCCAAAATTTTAAGTGTCGAGCCCGTTGCCCGTTCGCGCCTGTTTACCGTCGAGGCGGTGGATCTGGCGTTCAGCAACGGTGCGCGACGCGTTTATGAACGTATGCGGCCTTCAGAGCGCGAAGCGGTGATGATCGTGCCGATTATCGACAACCATCTGCTGCTGATTCAGGAATATGTGGTCGGCCTGGAAACCTATGAGCTGGGCTTCCCGAAAGGACTGATCGATCCCGGCGAGACGGTTTTCGAAGCGGCGAACCGGGAGCTGAAAGAGGAAGCGGGCTTCGGCGCGACCGAGCTGGCGTCGCTGAGCAAACTGACCATGGCGCCCTCTTATTTTTCCAGCAAAATGAATATTGTGGTGGCGGAAGGTCTCTACCCGGAAAAACTGGAAGGGGATGAGCCAGAGCCGCTGCCGGTGATCCGCTGGCCGCTGGAGAACCTGATGGCGCTGTTGCAGGAACCTGACTTTAACGAGGCGCGCAACGTCAGCGCGCTGTTCCTGGCGCGCGAGTGGTTGGTGAAACAGCAACGCCTCGCTTACTGAGGCGCGTGTTCCAGATGACGCGCAATAAAAAGGGGCGACCGTAGTCGCCCCTTTTTTTATGCCGAACCGTCAGAACAGCTCGTGGGTTTCGCCGTTGTCCATCAGCGTCGTGCCCACGTCATGAACAGAATATTCGGTAGGCTGCGTGCCTTCGATAAAATATTCCTGACGGGTATTGCCGCCGCCGTTAGCCAGTTTGCCGGTGCTGCGGTCAATGGTCACCGTCACGATACCCGGCGGCGGCGTCAGCGGCTGCTCCGGCACGCCGTCCAGCGCCGCCTTCATATAATCGTCCCAGGCTGGCTGCGCGCTCTTGGCGCCGCCTTCATAACCGGAAACCTGATCCTTCAGCGCGCCGGAGGCGGTGGTGCGCCCTAAATCGCGGCGGTGATCGTCGAAGCCGATCCAGACGGTAGTCACCACCCCAGGGCCGTAACCGGAGAACCAGGCGTCTTTCGAGCTGTTGGTGGTGCCGGTTTTACCGCCGATATCGTTGCGCTTCAGATCGCGCCCTGCGCGCCAGCCGGTGCCCATCCAGCCCGGCTCGCCGAAGATATTGGAGTTCAGCGCGCTTTTAATCAGGAATGAGAGCGGCGTATTGATCACATGCGGCGCGTACGGCTGCGACTCTGCGGCCTGCGCCGCGCCGACCTGTTGCAGCGCTGGCTGCGGGACGGCAGGATTGCGGTTTTGCTGCGACGTTGCGACGTTTTCCACGCTCTCCTCGCCCAGCGCGACCGCTTTTTTGGTCTCGCCGTAAATCACCGGCAGGTTGCACTCAGGGCAGGCGATGCGCGGTTTGGCTTCAAACAGCGTTTCGCCGTTCTCGTTTTCGATCTTCCTGATAAAGTAAGGGTCGACCAGGAAGCCGCCGTTGGCCATTACCGCATAGCCGCGCGCCATCTGCATCGGCGTAAAGGAGGCCGCGCCCAGCGCCAGCGACTCCGTGCGGACGATGTTTTGCGCCGGGAAGCCGAAACGTTGCAGATACTCTGCCGCGTAATCCACGCCCATTGCACGCATCGCGCGCACCATCACCACGTTTTTCGACTGTCCCAACCCCTGACGCAGGCGAATCGGGCCATCATAGGTCGCCGGGGAGTTTTTGGGCCGCCAGTCGGAACCGGCGCCGGCATCCCAGCGTGAAATCGGCACGTCATTCAGAATCGATGCCAGCGTCAGGCCGCGATCCATCGCCGCAGTATAGAGGAAGGGCTTGATATTTGAGCCCACCTGACGCAGCGACTGCGTGACGCGGTTAAATTTACTTTGATTAAAGTCGAAGCCGCCGACCAGCGCACGCACGGCGCCGTCGTGCGGATCGAGAGAGACCAGCGAGGAGTTCACGTCCGGCACCTGCGCCAGCCACCAGTCATTATCTACTTTACGCACCCAAATCTGCTGACCCGGCTGCACCACCTGAGTCACGCTGCGCGGAACAGGGCCCTGCAACGTATCGGATTTGTAGGGGCGCGCCCAGCGCACGCCGTCCATCGTCAGCGAGACGCTGCTGCCGTCGCGCATCAGCGCGGTCGCTTCATTGCTGTTGGCGGAGGTGACAACGGCAGGCCAGAGCGGGCCGTAGACCGGTAGCGCTTTGAGCGTTTTCAGAATCTGCGTAGTGTCCCAGGCGGGTTCGCCTACTTTCCATAACACATTCGACGGGCCGCGATAGCCGTGACGCATATCGTAGGCCAGCACATTGTTGCGCACCGCTTCCTGCGCCGCCAGCTGCAGTTTGCGGGTCACGGTGGTGTAGACCTTGAAGCCGTCGCTATAGGCGTTTTCACCGTAGCGCTTCAGCATCTCCTGGCGCACCATCTCCGTCAGGTAGGGCGCGGAGAAGGCGATTTCAGGACCATGGTAGCTCGCTTCCAGCGGTTCGCTGCGCGCTTCGATATATTGCTGCTGCGAGATGTAGTTCTGATCGAGCATACGCGACAACACCACGTTCCGACGCGCCAGCGCGCGGGTGTGGGAATAGAGCGGGTTGAAAGTAGATGGCGCTTTCGGCAGCCCGGCGATCATCGCCATTTCGCTCAGGGTCAGCTGATCGATATTTTTACCGAAATAGACCTGTGCGGCGGCGCCGACGCCGTAAGCGCGGTAACCCAGATAGATCTTATTCAGATAGAGCTCAAGAATTTCATCTTTGCTGAGTAGCTGTTCAATGCGGATAGCGAGAAACGCTTCCTTAATTTTACGCATCAGCGTGCGTTCAGGACTGAGGAAGAAGTTACGCGCCAGCTGCTGAGTAATGGTACTGGCGCCCTGCGAGGCGTGCCCGGAGAGCAGCGCGACGCTGGCGGCGCGGAAAATGCCGATGGGATCGACGCCGTGATGTTCGTAGAAGCGGCTGTCCTCGGTAGCGATAAAGGCTTTAACCAGCTCAGGCGGCATCTGCGCCAGCGTCAAAGGGATGCGGCGCTTCTCGCCATACTGGGCGATAAGCTCACCATCGGCGCTGTAAACCTGCATTGGGGTTTGCAGACGAACATCCTTCAGCGTGTTCACATCCGGAAGCTGCGGCTCAATGTATTTGTACAACCCGTAAACCGAGCCGACGCCCAGCAAAATGCAACACACTGCAAGAATCAATAAATACTTTACGAACTTCACCTGAGATTTCCCATTTTATGTCGTTTGGGCAGTTTATAAACAATCGCGCGGTAGTATAAAGGCAAGCCAGACGCTTTGATACGTCCTTTTATATTATGACGATATGGAGATCGCGCAAAAATGGCTTTTCAGAAATGGCAGGTAGGGCTTGATATTCAGAACGGGCAACTCTGCGCTTTAGGCATTCAACGACGCCGCCATGGCTGGCAGCTGCGTCACTGGTGGCGCCATGCGCTGCCGCACGACACATTATCCCATGGCGCGCTGCAAGGGTCGCCGCAGCTGATCGCACTGCTGCGGCACTGGCGTCGTCAACTTCCCCGCTCAGTCTCTTTACGCGTAGGCTTTCCATCCCAGGCGGTGCTGCAACGCTACCTGCCTGCGCCCGTCCAAACGCTGCGCGAACCGGCGCTGGGGCGCTATGCCGCCGCTGCGGCGGAACGTCTTTTCCCGCTGGCGTCCAGCGAGCTGGCGCTGGATTACCGCGACGTTTCGCTGCCGCAGCGGCACCTTTGCCTGACCGCCGCGCGCCGGAGCGTGCTGCAACAGTGGCTGTCGACGCTGAAACAGGCCGGGCTGACGCCCGATGTGGTCGAGCTGACCTGCGGCGCGCTGGTGACCGTCGGCAAGCTGATGCGGTTGCCAGAGGATGCGGCGCTGATTCATCAGCTCAGCGACCACTGGCTGTGGTATATGCCCGCCCAGCCGGAGGCGGTTTCCGGCTGGGCGCCCGGCACGCTCTCGATGGAAAGCGAGGCGCTGGCGCAGATATTGCCTGGCGCGCGTCATCTCTGGTTTAGCGCCAGCCTGTCAGGAGAGACGCTGGCGGGGATGCAGCCGCTGCAGCCGTTAAGCCTGTTGCAGTTGATGCAGCCGCCGCTGCCCGACAGCAGCGGCTGCTTTACGCTTGCGCTCGGCCTGGCGCTGCGCGCGGAGGATTGCTACGAATGCGCGTGAACCTGTTGGACTGGCGCCAACGGGCGCTACGACGCCAGCTTCTGCGCTGGGGCAGGCTCAGCGTCGTGCTGGCGCTGATAATGCTGTCGACGCTGTTGCTGTGGCACCAGAGCCTGACGCTTGAGGCGCAACAGTGGCGGCAACAGCTGGCGCTGTGGCAAGCGGCACGGCAGCAGGCGCATCAGCTTACGCAGCGATATGCCGCATTACAGAAACAGGCGCGGATGTTGGAACAGCAAGCGACGCAGCGTCTGAGCAGACGCCAGCAGCTAACCGAATGGCAGACGTTAATGGCGCGGCTTGAGGCCAGCGTGCCGGACGAGCTGTGGCTGTCGGCGTTAACGCACCAGCAGCGTACGCTGCGTATCGAAGGGATGAGCTTCCACCCTGAAGCGACCCGCTTGTTGCACCAGCGGCTCCGGCAGCTGCCTTTTTTACAGCCCTGGCGCTCCGATGGCCTGCAAAAAAACGCTGTCGGCCTCTACCGCTTTATTCTCGTGGCAGGCAAAAGCGAGGTGAAAAATGAATAATGACTTTTTGCTGCGGTGGTTTGCGCTGCCGGAAAAGCTGCGCTGGCTTAGCCTGCTCGGATTGCTGCTCGGCCTGGCGCTGATCGTTCATTGGCTCTCGATAACGCCCGCGCGCGCTCAGCAGCAGCAGGCGAGGCGTGAGGCGGCGCAGCAGCGCCAGCAGTATCAACGGCAGTTAACGCCACTGCTGCGCCAGCCCGGACTACAGTCACTGGAGCTGCGCAACCAGCAGCGGCTAAAAGAGATGGTGCGTGACGGCGAGCCGTTCTCCCTCTATACGCTGCTGCGACGCAGCGGTGGCGAACTGGAGCAGTGGCGTCCAGGAGCGCGGGAGAGCCAGCTGCAGCTGTGGCTGAACTGGCAACAGCTAAAGCAGCTTTTCGCCTATCTGATTGCCTGTGAACCGGCGCCCGCACTGACCGCTTTTACAGTGCGGCGCAAGGATGCGCGGCTGCAAGCGACTTTTCACCTGGCGTTTGATGATGAAATTTCTCGGGATTAGCGGCCTGTTGCTCAGCTGCGCGCTAAACGCTGCCGCGCGCGATCCTTTCGCCGCGCCGCCGCCGCTCTGTGTATCGTCTGCCGAACCTTTAGCGCAGTGGCGGCTGCTGGGGATGGTCGGCAGGGATAAACGCTATATCGGCTGGCTGCGTTCAACGCAGGGCGAAGTCGTGCCCGTCGCGCATGGCAGCCCTTCGCCTTTTACAGGCTGGCGCATTGAGGAACTGACGCCGTTTCGTCTGACGCTCAGCGCGTCGTCGGGCTGTGTGCCGCAGCGGATAACGCTGCAAATTGAAGGAAAATAGTATGACAAGGCACGTCATTGCGTTGCTGCTGTTGCTCAGCGCCGCCGTTCATGGCCGCGAAGAACCGCTTTCTCTTGCCTTTCAGGATGCGCCTGTCGAGCAGGTACTACAGGCGCTGGCCGATTATCAACAGCTCCATTTAATGGTAGCGCCGGGCGTTGAGGGCGAAATTACGCTGCGCCTGCGCGATGTGCCCTGGCAGCAGGCGCTGACGCTGCTGGCGCGTATGGCGCGGCTGAAGATTGAGCGGGAAGAGGGCGTGCTGCTGGTGTTCCCGCAAGGCTGGCGGCGGGAGGAAGCCCTCGAGGAGGCGCAGCAGCAGCCGTTGCAGGACAGGGTGGTGGCGCTGCAACATGCGGATGTGAGCGCCGTTAACGCCAGCCTGCAGGCCGAACGCGCTAAGCTGATGACGGCGCGCGGCAGCATTACCGTGGACGCGCGCGCCAATTCGCTGCTGCTGCGCGACACGGCAACGGCGTTGAACAGCGTGACAGCGTGGATTCGCGCGCTGGACGTGCCGCTGGAGCAGGTTGAGCTGACGGCGCATATCGTCAGCATCAGCGAAGCGCATCTGCATGAGCTGGGCGTCAGCTGGCAACTTTCCGGCGAGGAGGCAATCAACCAGGCGCTGCGCAATCCCGCGCTGAACATTAATCTGGCCGCAGCGTCGCCCTCTCTCGCTGCGGGCCTGACGCTGGCGCGGCTGGACGGTCGCCTGCTCAATATGGAATTGAGCGCGCTGGAGCAGGAGAACCAGATTGAGATTATTGCCAGCCCCCATTTAATTACCGCGCATCAACAACCGGCCAGCATTAAGCAGGGAACGGAGATTCCTTATGAGGTTTCCAGCGGCAGCGACGGCGCCACCAGCATTGAGTTTAAAGAGGCGGTGCTGGGAATGGAGGTGACGCCGATCGTGCAGCCGAACGGCCGCATTCGCCTGGCGCTGCACATCAGTCAGAACGTACCGGGCCGCAATATCAACAATGGCGACAGAGAGATCCTGACAATTAATAAGCAGGAAATCACGACGCAGGTTACGCTTAAGGACGGTCAAACGGTGGCGTTGGGCGGCATATTTCAACAGGAATCATCGCGTAATCATGATAGAGTCCCCCTGTTGGGCGATATACCGCTGCTGGGCGCGCTTTTTCGTCATAAGATTCACAACGACACGCGTCGGGAGCTGGTGATTTTTATTACGCCGCGCCTGGTGCGCGAAGAGTAACCAGCAGCGCATTTTTTCCCGGCTGAGTATCATATGCGTTTGACGCAGGGGCGGAATTAGCTTACAAGGTTTAGCGATTTTGACTTATGGCAGGGCAAACGCAGTGTTTGTCGCCACGATACCGTGACAGGACGCTGCCTGAAGGGCGGCGGTTTTGACTCTTAGCGAACTGTGTGACGCGTGTTGGTTGCGTGTCCTGATCCGGGCAATTTATTCGGTTGCCAAACGACCTTGAGTGTTGAGATAATTTTTCATCTGACTCTCGCACTATCGCTCATGAGGTTTCAGTTCATGTCCCGCCAGCGGCCCGGCCGTTGCAGACGGGGTATCATCAACGCATTGTCTTAGTAATACCGAAAAAATGGCAGAGAAACGCAATATCTTTCTGGTTGGGCCTATGGGTGCCGGCAAAAGCACTATTGGTCGTCAGTTAGCTCAGCAACTCAATATGGAATTTTATGATTCCGATCAGGAAATTGAGCGACGTACCGGAGCGGATGTGGGCTGGGTGTTTGACGTTGAAGGCGAAGCAGGTTTTCGCGAACGTGAAGAAAAAATCATCAATGAACTCACAGAAAAACAGGGCATCGTGCTGGCTACCGGCGGCGGCTCTGTAAAATCCCGCGAAACTCGTAATCGTCTCTCCGCCCGTGGTGTTGTGGTCTATCTCGAAACCACTATTGAGAAGCAACTGGCGCGTACGCAGCGCGATAAAAAGCGTCCTTTATTACAGGTTGATACGCCGCCGCGCGAAGTGCTGGAAGCGCTGGCGGATGAACGTAATCCTCTGTATGAAGAGATCGCTGATGTCACCATCCGCACCGATGATCAAAGTGCGAAAGTGGTAGCTAATCAGATCATTAATTTACTGGAAAAGAACTAATTCATCGCCTGAGGGCATAGCGAAAAGGTTATACAGCGTCATGGAGAGGATCACCGTTACCCTTGGGGAGCGAAGCTACCCGATCACCATCGCCGCCGGTCTGTTTAACGAAGCGGCCGCCTTTTGGCCGTTGAAAGCAGGCGACCAGGCTATGCTGGTTACCAATGAAACGCTGGCTCTGCTCTATCTGGCCTCGCTGCGACAGCGGCTGGAGGACGCAGGGGTCAAGGTGGATCAGGTTATCCTTCCCGATGGCGAACAGTATAAAACCCTGGCGGTGATGGATCAGGTCTTTACCGCTCTGCTGCAAAAGCCTCACGGCCGCGACACCACGCTGGTGGCGCTGGGTGGCGGCGTAATCGGCGATTTGACCGGTTTCGCTGCGGCCAGCTATCAGCGCGGCGTGCGCTTTATTCAGGTGCCGACGACGCTGCTTTCCCAGGTTGATTCCTCCGTCGGAGGAAAAACGGCCGTCAATCATCCGCTGGGCAAAAACATGATCGGCGCGTTCTGGCAGCCGGCATCGGTGGTTATCGATCTCGACTGTCTGCGCAGCCTGCCGCCGCGCGAGTTGGCCTCCGGCATGGCCGAAGTCATCAAGTACGGCATTATTCTCGACGGCGACTTTTTCAGCTGGCTGGAACAAAATATCGATGCTCTGATGGCGCTGGATGACGCGACGATGGCGCAGTGTATTCGCCGTTGCTGCGAGCTGAAGGCGGAAGTCGTGGCGGCGGATGAGCGCGAGACTGGTCTACGGGCGCTGCTCAATCTGGGCCATACCTACGGACACGCCATCGAAGCGCATATGGGCTATGGCAACTGGCTGCACGGCGAAGCGGTAGCGGCCGGGATGGTGATGGCCGCGCGCACCGCGGAACGCCTGGGCCAGTTCAGCGCAGGCGATACTGACCGCATTATCCGCCTGTTGACGCGCGCCGGTCTGCCGGTTCACGGACCGGAGGCGATGACGGCGCAGGACTATCTGCCGCATATGTTGCGCGACAAAAAAGTGCTGGCGGGCGAGCTGCGTCTGGTGCTGCCGCTGGCTATCGGCAAAGCCGAGGTGCGCAGCGGCGTGGCGCATGATATTGTGCTTGCCGCAATTGAAGAGTGCCGTAAGGCGTGACAGTGATACAGGCCGCAGCCGGGAGAGGCTGGCGGCGTTTGCCGTAAGACGGGGAGGTTGAATGGATGAGTTTAAACCGGAAGACGAGTTAAAACCTGACACCAGCGATCGCCGTCCGACGCGGCCTCGCAAAACGTCTTCTGCGCCTGGAGCGAAAACGCCGGTATCGCGTCAGCGAATGATGATGGGCATTGGCGTGCTGGTGCTAGTGCTGTTGGTGATCGGCATTGGCTCCGCGCTGAACGGCCCGGATAGCGACAAGCCGACCGCGCAGTCAGGTTCTGGCGCAGCCAGCGGCGGCGCTGAACGCAATATCGATCTTTCCGGCTCGACGCCGATGGGCGGCCAGAATAACGGCGCGCCGAACGACGTGGCATCGCAGTCACCTCAGCCGGTTTCCGTTCCGCCCGTTTCCTCTACGCCGACCCAGGCAGCGCCGATTGAATCGCCGCAGAATCAGCAGCGCGTCGAACTGCCTGGCGATCTTAACAATGCCCTGACCAATCAACAGGGAGAGATGGATTCCGCCGCGCAGAGCGCGATGGGCGGCAGTTCTCTGCCGACCGCGCCGGCAACGGTCAGTGGCGGCAATAGCGGCAACCTCAACAGCAATCACGTTGTCTCCGCGCCGCGTCAGAGCAGCGCCCAGAACAGCGTAAAACCCGCGCAGACGCATAAGCCAGCCGCCAGCCAGTCGTCCGCGAAAGCGAACAATGCGCCGACCGCGAAGCTGAGCGGCAAGCCTGCCGCCAACAGCAGCGCCCCTTCCGCGTCAGCCACGAGCCAGAGTACGCCGGGCGGCAGCTATACATTGCAGCTGAGCAGCGCCTCACGTTCCGATACGCTGAACGCGTGGGCGAAAAAACAGAATCTGAGTAACTACCATGTCTATCAAACCACCCGCAACGGTCAGCCATGGTACGTGCTGGTAAGCGGCTCGTATGCCACGCCAGCCGATGCTAAGCGCGCCGTTGCCTCGCTGCCGGCGGAAGTCCAGGCGCAAAAGCCCTGGGTTAAGCCTGTCAGTCAGGTGAAGAAAGAGGCGGGACGCTAAGCGGATTTCCGCAGCTGTTCCTGCGGCGGCGCACTCTGGCAGCGCGTCGTCTCAGCCGGTTCGACGGCCCTTAAGATGGCAACCTGGTTGCCATCTTTGCTGTCAGAAGGATTCATAAGCGCAGATATGCTGTCGCTATAGCCACAGCCAGATGAACAGAAGTAACCAAAACGACGGCATGAAAAAACATCGCGCTTTCCTGAAATGGGCGGGCGGCAAATATCCGCTGTTAGAGGATATTCGTCGTCATTTGCCGCAAGGCGACTGTCTGGTCGAGCCTTTTGTCGGCGCTGGCTCGGTGTTTCTTAACACCGATTATCCGCGCTATGTGCTGGCAGACATCAATAACGATCTGATCAGCCTGTATAACATCGTTAAAGGGCGCACCGCCGAGTTCGTCGATGACGCGCGCCAGCTTTTTACGCCGCGCAGCAACGAGGCGGACGCTTACTACACGCACCGCAGCGAGTTTAATGCCAGTAGCGATGCTTATCAGCGCGCGCTGCTGTTTCTCTATCTCAATCGCCACGGCTATAACGGCCTGTGTCGTTACAACCTGCGCGGCGAGTTCAACGTGCCTTTTGGCCGCTACCGCAAGCCCTATTTTCCAGAGGAAGAGCTCTACGGCTTCGCTGAGCGCGCGCAAAAAGCTACCTTTGTCTGTGAATCGTACGATGTTACCCTGAGCAAGGCGCAGGCGGGATCGGTGGTCTATTGCGATCCGCCCTATGCGCCGCTGTCGACGACGGCAAATTTTACCGCCTACCATACCAACAGCTTCAGCCTGCGCGAGCAGCAGCATCTCGCGGAGCTGGCGGTCAAACTGGCGCAGGAGAGCTGCATTCCGGTGCTGATTTCCAATCACGATACCGAGCTGACGCGGCTCTGGTACCAGGAGGCGGCGCTGCATGTGGTTAAAGCACGCCGCTCAATCAGCAGAAGCATGAGTGGTCGCACCAAAGTAGACGAGCTGCTGGCGCTGTTTAGCTAGCCGGTTTCGTCCGCGACCAGCGCAATCTGTCAGTAGTGTTACTGGCGCATACAGTGGGAGATACGGATGAAACGATTTTTGCTGGCCCCTTCAATTCTCGCAGCGGATTTTGCCCGCCTGGGCGAAGACGCCGCGAAAGCGCTGGCTGCGGGCGGCGACGTGGTGCATTTCGACGTGATGGATAACCATTATGTGCCCAACCTGACGATGGGGCCGATGGTGTTGAAAGCGCTGCGCGACTATGGCATTACCGCGCCGATTGACGTGCACCTGATGGTGAAGCCGGTCGACAGCCTGATCCCTCAGTTCGCCGAAGCGGGCGCCAGTTATATTACGTTTCACCCGGAAGCCAGCGAGCATATCGACCGCAGCCTGCAGCTGATCAAAGAGCACGGCTGTAAGGCGGGGCTGGTGTTCAATCCGGCTACGCCGCTGAGCTACCTGGACTATGTGATGGACAAGCTGGACATCATCCTGATTATGTCGGTCAATCCTGGCTTCGGCGGTCAGTCTTTTATTCCTGGCACGCTGGACAAGCTGCGCGAGGCGCGCAAGCGCATTGACGAGAGCGGCTACGATATCCGTCTTGAAGTGGACGGCGGCGTGAAGGTGGAGAACATCGCAGAAATCGCGGCGGCGGGCGCGGATATGTTCGTCGCTGGCTCGGCGATTTTTGGCCAGCCCGACTACAAGGAAGTGATCGACGCGATGCGCAATGAACTGGAGAAGAGTCGTCATGGCGCGTTTCACTGATATTCGTGCGCTGGCGTTCGATCTTGACGGTACGCTGGTGGACAGCGTGCCTGGCCTTGCCGATGCGATCGACCTGGCGCTTAATGCCCTGCAATTGCCCGCTGCGGGCGCGGCGCGGGTAGCGACCTGGATCGGCAACGGCGCCGATGTGATGGTCGAACGCGCGCTGTGCTGGGCACAACAGCGCCAGCCCGACGCCGAACTGCTGCGCGAAGCCAGAGCGCTGTTCGATAAATATTATGCCGACACGGCGGAAGCGGGCACCACGCTGTTTCCGCATGTGGCGCAAACGCTGGAGAAGTTGGCCGCCGCGAAGCTGCCGCTGGCGCTGGTGACCAATAAGCCGACGCCCTTCGTGGCGCCGCTGCTGCGCTCGCTCGGCATAGAACACTGCTTCTCTCTGGTGATCGGCGGTGATGACGTGGCGGCGAAAAAACCGCATCCGGCGCCGCTGTTTTTAGTATTAGGCAAGTTTGGCCTGCTGCCACAGGAGTTGCTGTTTGTCGGCGATTCCCGTAATGATATTCTGGCGGCAAAAGCGGCTGGCTGCCCCTGCGTGGGCATGTCGTTCGGCTATAACTACGGCGAGCCTATCGCCACCAGCGAACCGGATCTGGTTCTGGACGATTTCAACGATCTTATGCCCGCTTTGGGGCGGTAATTATCAGGATGTAAAAGCATGAGCAAACCCATCGTATTTAGCGGCGCACAGCCCTCCGGCGAACTGACCATTGGTAACTACATGGGAGCTATGCGTCAGTGGGTCCAGATGCAGGACGATTATCACTGCATTTACTGTATCGTCGATCTGCACGCAATTACCGTTCGTCAGGATCCCGCCGCGTTGCGCAAAGCCACGCTGGATACGCTGGCGCTCTATCTGGCGTGCGGCATTGACCCGCAGAAAAGCACCATTTTCGTACAGTCGCACGTGCCGGAGCATACGCAGCTGAGCTGGGTGCTGAACTGCTACGCCTATTTCGGCGAACTGAGCCGCATGACCCAGTTCAAAGATAAATCCGCCCGCTATGCAGAGAACATCAACGCCGGCCTGTTTGATTATCCGGTGCTGATGGCGGCGGATATTCTGCTTTATCAAACCAACCAGGTGCCGGTCGGCGAAGATCAGAAACAGCATCTGGAGCTGAGCCGCGATATCGCCCAACGCTTCAACGCCATCTATGGCGAGGTGTTCAAGGTGCCGGAGCCGTTTATTCCGAAATCGGGCGCGCGCGTGATGTCGCTGCTGGAGCCGACGAAGAAGATGTCCAAGTCGGACGATAACCGCAACAACGTGATCGGCCTGCTGGAAGATCCGAAAGCGGTGGTGAAGAAGATCAAGCGCGCGGTAACCGACTCCGACGAGCCGCCGGTGGTGCGTTACGACGTGCAGAATAAGGCGGGCGTTTCTAACCTGCTGGATATTCTCTCCGCCATTTCCGGTAAAAGCATCAGCCAGCTGGAGCAGGAGTTCGAAGGGAAAATGTACGGCCACCTGAAAGGCGAAGTGGCCGAGGCGGTCTCCGGCATGCTGAGCGAGCTGCAGACGCGCTATCAGCGTTACCGCGAAGATGAGGCTTTCCTGCAGCAGGTGATGCGTGACGGCGCGGCGAAAGCGCGCGCGCATGCGCAGGAAACGCTAAAGAAAGTCTACGAGGCGGTAGGCTTCGTCGCGCAGCCGTAAGCGACGCAGGGCGGCCAGGCCGCTGCGTCCTGATAGCTGTTTCGCATAACAAAAGGGCGCCTTAGCGGCGCCCTTTTTTATCGTCTGCGTTGAGGTTAAAACCAGCGCAGCGTATCGCGCAGCGCAACCACCTGACCAACGATAATCAGGCTTGGGCTATTGACCTGCGCCGCCAGCGTTTCCAGCTGATGCAGTTCGCCGCACACCACGCGCTGACGCGTGCTGGTGCCGTTTTCCACCAGCGCCACCGGCATGGAAGCCGCCATGCCGTGCGCCTGTAGTTGCTGTTGGATCTCGCCTGCCTGTGACAGCCCCATATAGAAGACCAGCGTCTGCTGCTCCGCCGCCAGGTTGGCCCAGTCCAGGGCAAAGTCCTGTTTGCGATGGCCGGTAACGAAGCGCACGCTGTGCGCATGGTCGCGGTGCGTCAGCGGAATGCCGCTGTAGGCCGAGCAGCCGGAGGCGGCGGTAATGCCGGGCACTACCGAGAAGGGAATATTGCTGCCGGCCAGCATCTCCAGCTCCTCGCCGCCGCGTCCAAAGATAAAAGGATCGCCACCTTTCAGCCGCACCACACGCTTGCCGCGCTGCGCCTGCTGCAACAGGATCTGATTGATCTCCTCCTGCGGCACGCAGTGATGACCGGCGCGCTTGCCGACGAAAATCCGCTCCGCATCGCGGCGCGCCAGCGCCAGGACCTCATCGGAGACCAGGCGATCGTAGACCACGATATCCGCCTGCTGAATCTGTTGCAGCCCCTTCAGCGTCAGCAGCCCGGCGTCGCCCGGCCCGGCGCCGACCAGCACCACTTCGCCGCGGTTATCCAGCGGCTGCGCGAACAGCGCATCGGTCAGCGCCTCCGCCTGCTGCGCGTCGTTATTGGCCAACGACTGCGCCAGACGATCGCTGACAAACAGCTTTTCCCAGAAACGGCGGCGTTCCGCGCCGGTGCGGTAGTGCTGTTTCACCCGTTCGCGCAGCGTGCCCGCCAGCGTTGCCAGCTTGCCGAGATGCTGCGGTAACAGCGCCTCCAGCTTCTCCCGCAGCAGACGAGCCAGCACCGGCGCGCGTCCCCCGGAGGAGACGGCGATCATCAGCGGCGAGCGGTCGATAATCGAAGGCATAATGGCGCTGGCCTGAGTCGGCGCGTCCACCACATTGCAAAACAGACGGCGCGCTTCCGCCGCATCGCTCACCTGTTGATTGACCTTTTCATCGCTGGTGGCGGCAATCACCAGCCAGCATTCATCCAGCAGCTCAGGGGAGAAGGGCTGTTGTAAGAGCGCGGCTTCGCCCGTCTGCTGCCATTCATAAAAAGGCGCGCTGAATGTCAGGGCGCAAACCCGCAGCCGGGCGCCGGCGTCCAGCAGCAGACGCGCTTTGCGTGCGGCGACCTCGCCCGCGCCAACCAGCAAACAGACTTTGCCGCGCAGCTGACAGAATAAAGGTAGGTAATCCATGGTGTTCTCCGACGTAGCGGTTTGATTTTGTTATGGTTTGCAGGTGATGCGGCGCACGATGTGCGCCGCGGGCAGGAATAAACGGAACCTTATCTTTGCGGCAGACGGCCTTAGTCGCAGGCGACTTCTACCTGGCCCTCCCGCACGCGTACTGGCCAGCTGCGGACAGAGTGGCTGGAATCTTCCATGCAGAGTCCGTCACGCAGACGGAAGCGCTGTTTTTTCAGCGGGCTGGCGACCCACAACTCCTGCTGATGCTCGGCGATAATGCCGCGCGACAGCACGCTCGCTTGGGCGAAGGGATCGATGTTGCTGATGGCGTACAGCTCTTCATCCGCACGCGGACGGAAGATAGCGACCTGTTCGCCGTCGACCAGCGCGCAAACGCCGGTCGCGGGCAGGATGGCCTCTAATTTACAGATGGATTGCCAGCGGCTCATGCCTGCTCCTCCTCTTCAATCAGTTTCACCTCGATGCGCTCATAAGGGCGGGCCGGACGATGCTGTCCGCGCTCTGCCACCATCTGCACCAGCGGATCGCGCTGCGGGCTATTGATAAAGTGCGCGAATCGCGTCTGGCGTTCTGGCTGGTCAAGCGTCGCTTTCCATTCACACACCACGCGGCTGCGCAGCTGCGCCATTTCCGCCTCCAGCTGCTCGTTAAGACCCAGCTTGTCATCAATAATGATACTGCGCACGTAGTCGATGCCGCCTTCGAGGCTTTCCAGCCACAGAGAGGTGCGTTGCAGTTTATCGGCGGTGCGGATATAGAACATCATAAAGCGATCGAGATAGCGCACCAGCGTCTCTTTATCGAGATCGGCCGCCAGCAGATCGGCATGACGCGGTTTCATGCCGCCGTTGCCGCAAACGTAGAGATTCCAGCCTTTATCGGTAGCGATAATGCCGACATCTTTACCCTGCGCCTCCGCGCATTCGCGCGTACAGCCGGAGACGCCGAATTTCATTTTGTGCGGCGTGCGGATGCCCTTATAACGGTTTTCCAGCTCGATGCCGAAGCCGAGGCTGTCGCCGACGCCGTAGCGGCACCAGGTGCTACCGATACAGGTTTTCGCCATGCGCAGCGCCTTAGCGTAGGCGTGGCCGGTTTCAAAGCCCGCTTCGATCAGCTGGCTCCAGATGGCCGGCAGGTCATCTTTCTGCGCGCCGAACAGGCCGATGCGCTGCGAGCCGGTGATTTTGGTGTAGAGGTTATACTGACGCGCGATTTTTCCGATAGCCACCAGTCCTTCGGGGCTGATCTCGCCGCCGGCGGAGCGCGGAATAACCGAATAGGTGCCGTCTTTCTGGATATTGCCGAGGAAGTTGTCGTTGCTGTCCTGCAACGGCGTATGCTGCGGTTCCAGCACATAGTCGTTCCAGCAGGAGGCGAGCAGGGAGCCCACGGTCGGTTTACAGACTTCGCAGCCGTAGCCCTGACCATATTTGCTCAACAGCTCGTCGAAACTCTTAATGCCTTCCACGCGGATCAGATGATAAAGCTCCTGACGCGACCAGGCGAAGTGCTCGCACAGGTGGTTGTTGACTTCAATGCCCTGGCGGCTCAGCTCGGCGTTCAGCACCTGCGTGATCAGCGGGACGCAGCCGCCACAGCCGGTGCCAGCGCGGGTTTCAGTTTTAATGGCGGCGACGGTGTGGCAGCCTTTGGCCACGGCCTGAATGATATCGCCTTTCGATACGTCGAAGCAGGAACAGATCTGCGCGCTGTCCGGCAGCGATTCGACGCCCAGCGCCGGTTTTTCGCCGCCCGCATGGGAAGGCAGAATCAGGCTGTCGGGATGCTCCGGCAGTTTAATCTGGTTCAGCATCAGTTGCAGCAGTTGACCATAGTCGCTGGTGTCGCCGACCAGCACCGCGCCCAGCAGATACTGGTTATCGGGGCTGACCACCAAACGTTTGTAGACGCCGGTCTGCTCATTCAGGTAAACGTAGCTGCGCGCGCCCGGCGTGCGACCGTGCGCGTCGCCGATGCCGCCGACGTCCACGCCCAGCAGCTTCAGCTTGGCGCTCATGTCCGCCCCGCTGAACCGGTTGGCGCGGCCCAACAGATGATCGCTGGCGACCTGCGCCATTTTGTAGCCCGGCGCCACCAGGCCGAAGATTTTCTCGTTCCAGGCGGCGCATTCGCCAATAGCGTAGATGTCCGGGTCGGCGCTCTGGCAGAAATCATTAATCTGGATGCCGCCGCGCGGCCCTACCGGCAGATCGCACTGGCGCGCCAGCTTGTCCTGCGCGCGGATGCCGGTGGAGAAGACGATGAAATCGACGTCGAGGCTGGTGCCATCGGCGAATTCCAGCGTTTTGCCTGCCGCATGGTGAGCGATATTCTGCGTATTTTTGCTGGTGTGAACCCGCACGCCCATCTGCTCGATTTTCTGGCGCAGCTGGTTGCCGCCCTGTACGTCGAGCTGTTCAGCCATCAATACCGGCGCGAACTCGATGACGTGGGTTTCCACGCCAAGGTTTTTCAGCGCGCCCGCCGCTTCCAGACCCAGCAGGCCGCCGCCGATCACCGCGCCGCTTTTGCTGCGGCGCGCGCACTCTTCAATCGCGTTCAGATCTTCGATGGTGCGATAGACGAAACAGTCCGGGCCGTCGGAGCCTTTAATCGGCGGGATCCACGGCCAGGAGCCGGTGGCGAGGATCAGTTTGTCATACTGCACGGCGCGGCCGCTGCTGGAGTGGATCACCTTTTCCTTGCGGTTAAGGGTGATCGCCCGCTCGCCAAGCAGTACACGAACGCCATGTTTTTCATAATAGCCTTCACGTACCAGCGAAAGTTCTTCAGCGGTATGGTGAGAGAAGTATGCGGAAAGATGGACGCGGTCGTAAGCCACACGCGGTTCTTCACAGAAGACGGTAATGTCGAACTGGCCCGGTTCGGCTTTATCGATCAGTTCCTCAATGAAGCGGTGGCCAACCATGCCATTACCAATGATGGCGAGTTTGACAATGCTCATTTTTGCCTCAAATTTGATCTAATTGGGGCAACAATAGCGCGATTGTTAGCAAGCTTATTGATGTGCATCAATTGAGCAGCAAAATACTCCTTTAGTAGTATGCTATTGATTTCAGGAGTATTTTATTAATCCAGTTATTATCCGCAACTTAGCGTAAAGCGCAACTTTATCCCGCTGCGCTAAATCGTGTTAGCCTGATTTCAGCGTTCTAATACTAAGGAGCCCGATATGGCAGTTAGTGAACTGCGCAGCATAAACCGCCTGCGTTTGCCGGGTCGCGACGGCCTGTGGCAAATTGCCATCGCCGACGGCAAGATTGCTCAGATAGTGCCGCAGCCTGCGCGTTTTGAAGCGAGTGAAACGGCGCTGGACGCGGAAGGCGGCATCGCCTGGCCGCCCTTTGTCGAGCCGCATATCCATCTGGACACGACGCAGACCGCCGGAGAGCCTTCATGGAACCAGTCGGGCACGCTGTTTGAGGGCATCGAGCGCTGGGCCGAACGCAAGGCGCAGCTGACCGTTGAGGATGTGAAGCGCCGCGCGACGCAAACCCTGAAGTGGCAGGTTGCGCAGGGCGTGCAATATGTGCGCACTCACGTGGACGTCTCCGATCCCAGCCTGACCGCGCTGCGGGCGCTGCTGGCGCTGAAGCAGGAGATGGCGCCCTGGATCACGCTGCAGCTGGTCGCTTTTCCGCAGGAGGGTATTCTCTCTTATCCCGACGGCGCGGCGCTGTTGGAAGAGGCGCTGCGGCTGGGCGCGGACGTGGTGGGCGCCATTCCGCACTACGAGTTTACCCGCGAATATGGCGTAGAATCGCTGCATATCGCCTTCGCGCTGGCGCAGAAGTATCAGCGTCAGGTTGATGTGCACTGCGATGAAATCGACGATGAGCAGTCGCGATTTGTGGAAACCGTGGCGGCGCTGGCGCACAGGGAAAAGATGGGCGCGCGCGTGACCGCCAGCCATACCACCGCGATGCACTCTTATAACGGCGCCTATACGTCGCGTCTGTTTCGGCTGTTGAAGCTCTCCGGCATTAATTTCGTCGCTAATCCGCTGGTCAATATTCATCTGCAGGGGCGTTTTGACGACTATCCGAAGCGGCGTGGCGTGACGCGAGTCAAAGAGATGCTGGAGGCGGGCATTAATGTCTGCTTCGGTCATGACGACGTGTTCGATCCCTGGTATCCGCTCGGCACCGCCAGCATGCTGCAGGTGCTGCATATGGGGCTGCATGTCTGTCAGCTGATGGGTTATGAGCAGATCGATAATGGCCTGAATCTGGTGACGCACCACAGCGCGAAAACGTTACAGCTGGATGATTACGGTATTCAGGTCGGCAACGGCGCGAACCTGATTATCCTGCCAGCGGAAAGCGGCTTCGATGCGGTGCGGCGTCAGGTGACGGCGCGCTATTCCGTGCGTCAGGGAAAGGTGATTGCCGCCACCGAACCGGCGCGGACGCAGATCTGGCTGCCGGAGGCGGAAGACGTCGATTTTAAGCGGCAGAGATAGAGAACGGGCGAAACCGATCGGTTTCGCCCAAAGAGATTAATGCCCGGCGTGGCCGTTCTGACGATGCTTAGAGACAAAGCCCAGCAGCAGACACATAACAAACACCACGGCGTAGAGGCCGTTTGCGGTCGCCAGCGCCGCGTGCGCGCCGCCTTTCGCCACGATAGGGCCGGTCACCACGAAAGTCAGCATGGTGCCGACGGTGCCGCAGGTCAGGATAAAGTTCACCAGCTTCGGCGAAGAGACTTTCGTCTGCTGCGAGCCGAGAGTGATGATAGTGGTGTAAATCGCGCTGGAGAAGAAGCCCAGGCCGATAATGATCCACTTCAGCATGCCCGGTTCGGTGCTGCTAACGAACCAGTACATTAGCAGGGTCGCCAGCGCCGCCAGCACCATCAGAATACGTTGCAGATCGAAGAAGCGCAGGATGAAGCTGAACGCCCACATGCCGATCATATAAGAGGTCCAGAAGTTGCCTACCAGCTGACCGGCGGCGCTGATATCCATGCCCATGGATTTAGTGGCGTATTCCGGCACCCAGGAGATAAAGCCCAGCTGGCCCAGGATATAGCAGAGCGCGGCGATAGAGAGCAGCAGTACGCCCACGCCCCATTTCTCTTTGGCGACCGGCTGCGCGTCATGCTGTTTTTTGCCCAGAACCGGGAATTCAACGGTCAGCGTCAGCAGGAAAATCGCCAGATAAATGACGCCAATGCAGACATAAACCCAGTACCACGGCAAATGGCGCGCCAGCAGCATGCCGGCAATCACCGGGAAAACCGTACCGGCCATGCTGAAGAAGGAGTCGGTAAACAGCAGACGCGATCCGCGCTGACGACCTTCATAAATATGGGTGATCAGGAAGGTGCCGATCGACATGGTAATGCCGCTTACTACGCCCAGCACGAACATACAGACAGAGAACACCGCCAGGCTGTGGCTGGTCATCAGGCCCAGCACCGCCAGCAACATCAGCACGAAGCCGAAGATCAGCTGACGCTTCAGCGGCACGATCTCCATCAGCCAGGCATTAAGGAATACCGCAACCAGGATACCGGTATTGAGGAAGGTGAAGGTATTGCTCATTTCAGAAACCGGAAGCTGGAAATAGTTAGCGATATCGCCTAAAACCATCCCGGTGACAATGACCAGTGCGCCGGTGAGCGCATAGGAAAAGAAACTGATCCACGTCAGTCCAATGCGGTTACGATTTGTCATAGTTGGGGAACCTTGAGCCTAAGGGAGCCTGTCTGAAACAGCACAGGGAGTAGTCGACGGGAAGTGTAAAGAAATTTCATCCGCGATCAAACTAACGATGAAATTACCTTTATTCATTTCATCAATACTGTGATGTGAATCACCCTTTAACGGGCAGACGTTAACGTTTGCGTAGCACGTCGCATTAAGTAAATAAAGGTAAAACGCTGGCTCTTGCTCAACATGCTCTTTACAATCAATTTCGTTTTGATTTTGTGGCCTCAGTAAGGAATCATTCATGGTGAAACGTACTTTGACAGCGGTCGCGGCACTCTTCGCGCTGTCCACTTTTTCCGCTCCTGGTTTTGCTGCGCAGGGCGATACGCACGTCCTCCTGACCACCTCCGCCGGTAATATCGAACTTGAACTGAATAACCAGAAAGCACCGGTGTCGGTTAAGAATTTTGTTGATTACGTCAACAGCGGCTTTTACAACAATACGACTTTTCATCGCGTGATCCCCGGCTTTATGATCCAGGGCGGCGGCTTCACCACTGATATGCAGCAGAAACCTGTTAACGCGCCGATTAAAAACGAAGCGGACAACGGCCTGCGTAATACGCGCGGTACTATCGCCATGGCGCGCACCGCTGAGAAAGACAGCGCCACCAGCCAGTTCTTTATTAACGTCACCGACAACGCCTTCCTCGACCACGGTCAGCGCGACTTTGGCTATGCCGTCTTCGGCAAAGTGGTAAAAGGCATGGAGGTCGCCGACAAGATTTCTCAGGTGCCGACTAAAAATATCGGCCCTTATCAAAATGTTCCCAGCAAGCCGGTTGTGATCCTCTCCGCGAAAGTCCTGCCGTAAGCATTAAGCCGTCGCGTCTGCGGCGGCTACCTCCTCCCGTCAGCAGACCGGCGTTTTGCTGCTTATACTTAGGTCATTCATTCCCTGACCGGAGGCAGTATGCCAACAAAACTGACCGAAAAGCAGAAGGCGACGCTGTGGCAACGGCGGCGCAACGCCAACTTTCTGGCCAGTAGCAAACTGGAAGGCTTATCGTTTATCGAAGTAACGCTGGATGCCGAACAGGCCGGCGAGCGCTTGCAGGCGCTACGGAGGCAATATGGCGGCTAACGCAATGAACGGGCGCGATCCCTACTACTGGCAAAACGACGATGTGCTGCGCAACCGGCTGGATATTCATGACGCCGCCCAGTTACAAAAAGCGGAGGTGGCATTTACCTCGCTACGCGCCGCGACCATCGAACTGGGACCGCGTAATCTGGGCTTCCCTTATCTTTGCGCCATCCACCGCACCCTGTTTCAGGATCTTTATGAATGGGCGGGCGAGATCCGCGAAATCGATCTTTACCTCGGCGACACGCCTTTCTGCCACTTTGAATATATTGAGAAAGAAGGCAACGCGCTGATGGATGCGCTGGAGGAGGAGAACGGCCTGGCCGATCTGCCTTTCGAGCAGTTCGTGGCGCGGCTGGCGCACTACTACTGTGAAATCAATATGCTGCATCCGTTTCGCGACGGCAACGGCCGCGCGCAGCGTCTTTTCTTCGAGCAGCTGATTATTCACGCCGGCTACGATATCGACTGGAGCAAGACTGAACGCGACGCCTGGCTTAAAGCCAATGAAGAGAGCGTGCGCGGCGATCTGGACGGGCTAATCAATATCTTCGCCAACGTAGTGAGCGAGCCGGAGTAAGCGCGTAGAATAGCGGCGTTTTGGTTCAGCCCGGAGCAAACATGCTGCTGCTTATCGATAATTACGACTCTTTCACCTGGAACCTGTATCAGTACTTCTGCGAGCTGGATGCGGAAGTACTGGTGCGCCGCAATGATGAAATCGCCCTGGCGGAGATGCAGTCGTTGCCGCTGACCCACCTGGTTATCTCCCCCGGCCCCTGTACGCCTGACGAATCAGGCATCTCCCTTGACGCTATTCGCGCTTTTGCCGGCAAGCTGCCGGTACTGGGCGTTTGTCTTGGGCATCAGGCGCTGGCGCAGGTGTTCGGCGCGCGCGTGGTGCGCGCCCGTCAGGTGATGCACGGTAAAACGTCCGCTATCGCGCACCAGCAGCGCGGCGTTTTTGCCGGGCTGGCGCAGCCGTTAACCGTAACCCGCTACCATTCGCTGATTGTGGAAAAAGAGACGCTGCCGGAGACGCTGGAGGTAACCGCCTGGAGCCTGCGCGACGGCGAGCCTGATGAGATTATGGGCCTGCGGCATAAGACGCTGGATGTAGAGGGCGTGCAGTTTCATCCGGAGAGTATTCTGAGCCAGCAGGGGCATGAACTGTTGGCGAATTTTCTGCGCCGTCGGCCCAACCTATAAGCGCTGCACGAATTTGTTTGACTTATTATGCATATTTATTGATTATTTTTTCACTCAATGGTTATGTGTAAGCAGACGAGGTAGGGAATGGCAGCGGAAAAAATGGCGGTAACGCGGGATACGTTTGATAAAGTGATTTTGCCTGTTTATGCACCAGCGCAGTTTGTGCCGGTGAAAGGAAAGGGCAGCCGAGTATGGGATCAGCAGGGGAAAGAGTATATCGATTTTTCCGGCGGCATCGCGGTGACCGCGCTGGGTCACTGTCATCCTGCGCTGGTAGAGGCGCTGAAAACGCAGGGTGAAACGCTGTGGCATACCAGCAACGTGTTTACCAACGAGCCAGCGCTGCGACTTGCCAGCAAGCTGATCGCCGCTACCTTCGCCGAACGTGTATTCTTTGCTAACTCCGGCGCCGAAGCGAACGAGGCCGCCTTCAAGCTGGCGCGCTACTATGCGGCGACGCGCCACAGCCCCTACAAAAGTAAGATTATCGCTTTCCATAATGCCTTCCATGGCCGCACGCTGTTTACCGTTTCCGTCGGCGGCCAGCCTAAATATTCCGACGGCTTTGGTCCAAAACCCGCCGATATCGTTCACGTTCCCTTTAACGATCTTGAGGCGGTGAAGGCGGTGATTGACGATCATACCTGCGCCATCGTAGTGGAGCCGATTCAGGGCGAAGGCGGCGTAACGCCCGCGACCGCAGCCTTTATGCAGGGGCTGCGTCAGCTGTGCGACGAGCATCAGGCGCTGCTGGTGTTGGATGAGGTACAGAGCGGCATGGGACGCAGCGGCAAGCTGTTCGCCTATCAGCACTACGGCATACAGCCCGACATCCTCACTACAGCGAAGGCGCTGGGCGGCGGCTTCCCGGTCAGCGCCATGCTGACCACCGATAAAATCGCCTCGGCGATGGCGCCGGGCGTTCATGGCACCACCTACGGCGGCAACCCGCTTGCCTGCGCAGTGGCGGAAGCGGCGCTGGATATTATTAACACGCCACAGGTGCTGGAGGGCGTAACCGCACGTCGTCAGCGCTTTATCGAGGCGCTGGAAGCGATCAACGCGAAGCTGGATCTGTTTAGCGAGATTCGCGGCAAAGGGCTGCTGATCGGCGCGCAGCTGAAGCCGCAGCATAAAGGCAAGGCGCGCGATATTCTGCATGCGGCGGCGGAAGAAGGCGTAATGGTGTTGACCGCAGGCACCGAGGTTATTCGCTTCGCCCCGTCGCTGGTGATCCCGCTGGCGGATATCGGCGATGGCATGGCGCGCTTCGCCCGTGCGGCGGAAAAGGCGCTGAATGCCGCTTGAATGGCCTTGTTAAGGAAGCGCCCGGCGTAAAGCCTGCGTCCCGGCAGAACGCCTTGTCTGCGCATGTCGATTAAAGGTCGCGCCCTGAAGCTTATACGTTAGGTAAGCGCCTCTGCGGAGGCGCTTTTTTTACCCTTTACGCAGGCGACGCGCCAGCCATTTGCCGTGGCGCGGCCGCTGGCTCCAGGCGAGAGAGGAGATGGTGTGCATCACTGAAAGGTGTTCAAGGATGCGTTTCACGTGACGTTCCATAATCGTCACCGCGCCTTCCGGCTCGCCGCCCTGACTTTCCAGAATATTGCTCTCCTGGCCCGGTCCGTCATACTCCAGCCGTTGCTGGCAGCGCTGGAGCGCAATCTCACAGGATTGCAGATAGCGCTGCGCCAGATCCGGCGGCAGCATGGTGTGTTCCCGCGCCAGAATGGTCATGGCGTTGATATGCTCGACGATAAACTGACTGTGGGTCACCCAAAGTTTCATATCGTTCAGGTAGCGGGTATTAAACGCCGGTTCCTGCATAGCCTGATTCAACGAGTTGAACAGCGCATTGTGCGCCTGATTGACGGCGACCCGTTGCCAGGCGAGCTTCTGCGGTGACGGCTCGTTGCCTAACAGCATACGCAGCGCCTCTTGATCGGCCTCCAGCGCATCGTGAGCATTCTGGCGCAGCAGGCCGCTTTGCCACTGCGGCCACAGCCAGATCATGCCGCCGAAGGCGATGCAGCAGCCCATCAGCGTATCCATCAGGCGCGGCAGCAGGAACTGCGCGCCGTTTAACGCCAGCAGCTGCAACGAGTAAACGGCGGTGACGGTAAAGCCGATGGTCGCCCAGCCGTAATATTTGCGAATAAACAGGTAGCTGATTAGGGTAATCGCCAACATCACCAGCAGTACGACCGATTCCGGCACCGAAAAGCGCAGGGTGGCGGCGGCGATGGCCAGCCCGGCCAGCGTACCGGCGGCGCGGTGCTGGATGCGCACGCGCGTGGCGCTGTAGCCGTTCTGACTGACGAACATGATAGTCATTAAAATCCACCACGGTTTCGGCACGTTAAAGGCGAGCGCTAAGGCGCTGCCGAACACCAGCATCACCGCAAAGCGCGCAGCGGTGCGCAGCGCGGCTGATTTTAGCGACAGATAGCTGCGCAGCGCCGCCAGCAGCGGCAGTCGACGTTGGCGATCCGCCATTAAATCGCGACGATAAAGCGGGCGCTGCGTGCGCAACACGCGCGCAATACGGCTGAAGTGGTAGTAGCAGAAATGGCCGACCGGATTTTCTGGATGTTGCCGGGCGATTTTTTCCAGCCCCAGCAGCGGCTTTTCCATGCTGAAACGTGACGGCAGGCGATGATAGAGCATGTCGTCCCCCAGCTCGCGCAGGCGCGCGGCGATGGTCTGCGCATTCCAGCGGATTACCGCTTCCGCATGGCTTCGCTCCACCAGCTTCTGCACCTCTTCCGGCTGATGCAGGCTGACGGCGATATGCTCCTGCAAATCGAGCGCTACCTGAAAGGCGCGCGTCAGGCGCTGGTGGCTATGGTCGCGGTTGGCCGCCAGCATATGCATCTGCTGATAACAGGTATTGATCAGATCGACCGCTTTTTGCTGGCGCGCCAGCAGCGGCGGCAGCGCCTTTTCAGGGTCGGAAAGCTGGGTCAGCAGGGTATATTTCGCTTCGCAGTAGTCGGCCAGCTCGCGATAAAGGAGGCTGAGGCTTTCACGCAGCGGCTGTTCTTTCCACAGGCGGAACCAGAACCAGTTGAACAGGCCGTACCAGAAGGTGCCGCCGATATAGAGCAGCGGCGGCGCCCAAAGGGGCATACGTCCTACCAGTCCGAGGGTAAAAATCGCGGCGATCAGCGAGGCGGGCAAAAGACGCGCGTGCAGCGGGCCGATTTCACCGGTGACTCCCAGCAGCAGCGCCATGACGAACAGCGTGGCGGGCAGCGGCACCTGTTGCAGCGAGAGCCACTGAACGAGAAGGCTGCTGAGCGCGAACAGCGAACCGCCGACGATCAGCCGCTTAAAGAAGCGTTTATGCGGCGTATCCAGACCGGCGATGTTGCAGCAGGCGGGCACCAGCGAAAACAGCAATCCTTTTTGCAAATCCCCCAGCAGCCAGCCGACGGCCACCGGTAAACAGAGCACCAGCGTCTGACGCAGTGCGTAGTTCACTTCAGGATGGTAGATAATTCTCCGCCACATCGCCACATCGCCACATCACAAAAATAAACACGGCGTGATGCGGGGGCATCACGCCGTGCGTTTAAATAAGCTTAACGTGTGCCGTAGACGACAATCGTTTTACCGTGAGCGGAGATCAGGTTTTGATCTTCCAGCATTTTCAAAATACGACCGACCGTTTCACGCGAACAGCCAACGATCTGGCCGATTTCCTGACGGGTGATTTTGATCTGCATCCCGTCGGGGTGGGTCATGGCGTCAGGCTGTTTTGCCAGGTTGAGCAGCGTCTGCGCGATGCGGCCCGTAACGTCCAGGAAAGCTAAATTGCCCACTTTCTCTGACGTAACCTGCAGGCGACGTGCCATCTGAGCGGAGAGACGCATCAGAATATCAGGGTTCACCTGAATCAACTGACGGAACTTCTTATAAGAAATTTCAGCCACTTCACAGGCGGTTTTCGCCCGCACCCATGCGCTGCGCTCCTGGCCTTCTTCGAACAGGCCAAGCTCGCCAATGAAATCACCCTGGTTGAGGTAGGAGAGGATCATCTCTTTGCCTTCTTCATCCTTAATCAGCACCGCGACCGCACCTTTTACGATGTAATAGAGCGTTTCGGCCTTTTCACCCTGGTGAATCAATGTGCTTTTCGATGGATACTTATGAATATGGCAATGTGACAGGAACCATTCGAGAGTAGGGTCTGTTTGCGGTTTGCCGAGAACCATTCGCTGTTATCCTCTGTTGTAATCGTGCCCTAAATACAGGGGGCAGTTTTCCCTGTCAGGCGTTAAAATCTTCTGGCGTTTCCTGCTGGAAATTTATTCGGGAAAATTTGGCGCGCCCAGGCGTGAAAGAGTCCCGTATTCGTTTCTTAGAACGAAAATATTACAGCTTTGTTTGTAGCACAGCTTTATCTTACTGTCTCCTGTTGTCTCGCTTCAGCTTGAGGTGAATCGGACAATTGCCGTTTAGTCATTGAAAGCGTAGGCTGGCAATGAGCTGAATTATCCGGAGAACGGTGAATATGCAGGCACGCGTAAAATGGGTAGAAGGGCTGACCTTTATGGGCGAGTCCGCCTCTGGCCATCAGATTCTGATGGATGGCAATTCCGGCGATAAATCGCCAAGTCCAATGGAGATGATTTTGCTGGCGGCCGGCGGTTGCAGCGCCGTCGATGTTGTCTCTATTTTGCAAAAGGGGCGTCACGCGGTAAGCGACTGCGAGGTCAGATTGACTTCGGAGCGCGCCGAGGAGGAGCCGCGCGTTTTTACCCATATCAACCTGCATTTTATCGTCAGCGGCAGCGGCCTGAGCGATAAGGCGGTAGCGCGCGCTGTCACACTCTCCGCCGAAAAGTATTGCACCGTAGCGATGATGCTGGGCAAAAGCGTCGCCATTACCCACAGCTATGAGCGAATCGAAACGCCCTGACAGGGTCAGTTAAACGATCTCTTTCCCTTCGATCAGCCGTTTCACCAGCGGCAGCATAATCAGCTCCATCGCCAGCCCCATTTTGCCGCCCGGCACCACCAGCGTATTGATGTGCGAAATAAACGAGCCTTGCAACATCGCCAGCAGATAGGGGAAGTCGATATCCTCCAGCCCGCGGAAATGAATCACGACAAAACTTTCATCCAGCGAAGGAATGGCGCGCGCGGCAAACGGATTAGAGGTGTCCACCGTCGGTACGCGCTGGAAGTTGATATGGGTGCGCGAGAACTGCGGTGTGATGTAGTTGATGTAATCCTCCATCGAACGCACCACCGAATCCATCACCGCCTCGCGCGAATGGCCACGCTCGCTGGTGTCGCGCACCAGTTTCTGAATCCATTCGAGGTTGACGATCGGCACGACGCCGACCAGCAGATCGACCTTTTCCGCCACGTTGTGCTGCTGGGTCACGACGCCGCCGTGCAGCCCCTCATAAAACAGAATGTCCGTCGGCTCCGGCAGCGGCTGCCAGGGGGTAAAGGTACCGGGCACCTGGTTCCACGGCACCGCTTCATCGTAGGTATGCAGATATTTACGCGACTGGCCGCGGCCGCTTTCGCCATATTCGACGAAGGTCTGCTCCAGCAGGCCGAAATCGTTCGCTTCCGGGCCGAAGTAGCTGATATGACGTCCTGAGTCGCGCGCTTTACGGATCGCCATATCCATTTCCGGCCGCGTATAGCGGTGAAAGCTGTCGCCTTCCAGCTCCGCGGCGTGCAGGTTCAGCTGCTGAAAAATTTTGCGAAAGGCAAGGCTGGTAGTGGTGGTTCCCGCTCCGCTGGAGCCGGTCACCGCAATAATCGGATGTCTGGCTGACATAGACACTCTCTGGGTTAAATCGGGCAATGAGCATTGTTATCACGTTTAGCCCGGAAGTGTCATCACCGCACGCGCGGCGCAGAAAGCGAATAGTGTGATGCGGCGCACAGCGCTGAGATGCCGATGCTTAGCCGCGGAACTGTCCGCGCGGCATAATGTTCACCGTTTCATGCAGTTCCGACCAGACCAGCACCGCTTCGCCGCTTTTTATCTGGCGACGAACATCTTCTACCTTCTCCGCCAGCGAACGCTCCTGCTCGCCATAGTCGGTGCCTTCGCGCAGCACGAAGGCTTCAATCAGATTATCCAGCGTTTCCGGCGCCAGATCTTGCCAGGGAATCATCACAGCTTAGTTATCCAGATAAGGTGAAAGCCATTGGGGAATGCGCTGTTCCAGCCACATTTGCGGATGGCGCAGCGTACCGGCGACAAAACCAACGTGGCCGCCATGTTCTGTCAGTTGATATTCAATGTTAGCAGGTAACTGCGTCAGATCGGGGATCACCTCGTCAGTCATAAAGGGATCGTCTTTCGCATGAATAATGAGCAGCGGTTTACGCACGTTGGGCAACAGCGGCATAGCGCTGGCGCGGCGGTAGTAATCAACGGCGTCGATAAACCCGTGGGCGCGCGCGGTGATGGCGTCATCAAAATCGCGCAGCCGTTTTAGCGCGTTCAGCTGCGGCAGGTCTATCGGCAGCGTGCCGGGCCAGGCCTGCAGTTTGCGACGCGCGTTAAGCTTGAGCTGGCCCAGCAGGTAGCGCTGGTAGACGCGGGAGAAACCCTGCTCCAGCCTGGCGCTGCATGGCTCCAGCATCAGCGGCGCGGAGACCACCACGCCCGCATCCAGCAGGCAGACGTCGCCCTGTTCGCCCATCAGACAGGCGAGCATATTGCCGCCCAGCGAGACGCCGACCGCCGCCGTCGGCGCGTCGCCGAACGTGTCGCGCAGCCACTGTAAAAAGTAGCTGGCGTCGCCGGTTTCGCCGGAGTGGTAGATGCGGCCCATGCGGTTCGGCACGCCGCTACAGCCGCGAAAATGCATCACTACCCCCAGCCAGCCGCGCTGACGCCACGCCTGCAGCAGACCGTGCGCATAAGGGCTGTTGAAGTTGCCTTCCAGACCGTGAAACAGCACCACGCGCGGCTTATGGCGCGCCTGCGATGGATCTTCGCTCCAGGCGAGATCGAGGAAATCCCCGTCCGGCAGATCGAGACGCTGCCAGTGCGGCTTGAGGTGAATGCGACGGCGAAACAAGCGTGGCAACACCGTCTGCAAATGGGGATTATGCAGCCCTTTCATTGGGATAAAGGAATACTCACGTACGTGATTTAATTTCATCATCTAAGGCTTGTAGGATACCGGGCTCGCTGATAGCTTCGACAGGTTAGCAATTTTACAGGATGAGGGATATCCGCTACATGGAACTGAGTCTGTTTTTATCGATGTTGGGCTTTCTTTGGGTCGCCGCGATTACACCAGGCCCGAATAATATGTTACTGACCACCGCTGGCGCCAATTTTGGTTTTTTACGTTCCATGCCGCTAATGATCGGCATTATGCTCGGCATGCAGCTGATGCTGCTGCTGGTCGCCTTCGGCGTCGGCAGTCTGATCCTGCTGTATCCTTCTCTGCACCTGTTTCTGAAAATCGCCGGCAGCCTCTATCTGCTGTGGCTGGCGTGGAAAATCGCCACCGCCGCTTATGAAAAGTTGGAGATGGGCGACGCGCCCTCGCGCCCGATGCCGTTCTGGCAGGGCGGCATTTTGCAGCTGGTGAATCCGAAAGCCTGGCTGATGGCGTTGGGCGCTGTCGCCAGCTTTAGTCTGGCGGGCGAGGCCTATCGGGGATCGGTGGTGGCGATCAGCATCGGCATGGCGCTGGTCAACCTGGTCGCAGGGATTATCTGGCTGGGCTTCGGCACGTTGATTGGGCGCCTGCTACGTAGCCGCCGCGCCTGGAAAATTTTTAACCTTTCCATGGGTGCGCTGACGGCCGCCTGCGTTCTGTTAATCTGGCATTAATCAACTGGAGGCGCGCTCCACCAGTTTGCAGTTCAGCTGCTCATGCACATGGGGGGCGTGCGGATCTTTGATACGTTGCAGCAGTAGCTGCACGCTGCGCACCCCCAGTTGATGCATGGGCTGTTCCAGCGTGCTGAGCGGCGGCGACAGCATGGCGCTCCACGGCAGCCCGTCAAAGCCCAGCATGGCGATATCTTCCGGGATGCGCAGCTGGTGTTGACGGGCGCAGTGAATCGCGCCAACGGCCAACACGTCCGATACGGCGAACACCGCGTCAGGCCGCTGCCCACGCGCCAGCAGGCGCTCCATCGCCGCATAGCCCGCCTCGCACTCTACTTCGTTAGCATACTCTACGGCGGCCCACTTTACATTCCGCTCCGCCAGCGCCGCGCGATAGCCTTTCTCGCGCTGCTGCGCATAGAGATAGCGCGGATCGCCGTTAATCATGGCGATCCGCTGCCGTCCGCGCTGCGTCAGATGCGCGATCGCCTCGCGCGCCGCCTGCTGATTATCGATCGTAACGGAGGAGCCTTCGCTCTCTGGATTGCCTTCGGCGCACTGCACCCACGGTGAGTCACCGATCATCTGTCGCAGGCCGGGCAAATTGCTGACGGCGTCCATGGTGATCACGCCGTCGACGACTTTGCCGCTGAGCAGCGTCAAATAAGCGGATTCACGCTGGGTCTGAGAATCAGAATTGCATAATAAAATATGGTAGCCGTGCGCTTCCGCTTCCGCTTCAATGCCGCGCACCACGCGCGAGCAGAAGGGGTTAATGATATTGGACACCAGCACTAACAGCATACGGCTCCGCGACGTGCGCAGCTGACGCGCCAGCAAATTTGGCTGGTACTGAATGGCGGCGATGGCGGCCAGCACGCGGTCTCGGGTAGCCGGTCGAACGCCTTCATAGCCGTTCAGCACCCGCGAAACGGTTGCGGTCGATACACCAGCAAGACGGGCAACTTTCTCAATCGACATGGAAAATCCTCGGACAGATCAACGACAGACAGACTGAAAAACGTCGCTATATACATTGGCTGATTCAGGACCATTTATCATTCAATAAATTTTACTTTTGCCTATTTCAGATAAATATATCGATATATTTTCTAAGGTTTGTTTGCGATTAAACATAATTTTTAATTACTTCAGCATGCGGCTGCGCCTCAGTTACAACAGAGTCACTACGACAATAACAGCAGGCGGAGCGCAAAATGATGAGTACCACGCGGTTTTTAGCAATAGCAGCCATTTTATTGCTGCTGATGGAACAGGCGAGCGCCGTTGAGGTCACCGTCGCCTGGCAAACGTCCGCCGAGCCGGCGAAAATCGCTCAGGCGGAGAACACCTTCGCCAAAGAGAGCGGCGCCCAGGTTGACTGGCGCAAGTTTGACAGCGGCTCCAGTGTAGTACGCGCGCTGGCCTCCGGGGATGTGCAGATCGGCAATATTGGATCGAGCCCGCTGGCGGTCGCCGCCAGTCAACAACTACCTATCGAAGTTTTCCTGCTTGCCTCGCAACTTGGCAGCTCAGAAGCGCTGGTGGTGAACAAAAAAATCACCTCGCCGCAGGATCTGATCGGCAAACGCATCGCGGTGCCGTTTATCTCCACCACTCACTATAGCTTGCTGGCTGCGCTGAAGCACTGGGGCATCAAGCCCAATCAACTGCAAATCATCAATCTGCAGCCGCCGGCGATTATCGCCGCCTGGCAACGCGGGGAGATTGACGGTGCTTACGTTTGGGCGCCGGCGGTAAATGAACTGGCGAAAACCGGCGCCGTGCTGACCGATTCGGCGCAGGTGGGCAAATGGGGCGCGCCGACGCTGGATGTCTGGGTCGTGCGTAAGGATTTCGCCGCGCAGCACCCGGAGATTGTCACTGCTTTCGCCCGCAGCACGCTGGCGGCGCAGCAGGACTATCTTGCGCAGCCGCAACAGTGGCTGCAGCAGCGGCAACATCTGGAGACGCTTTCTCGGTTCAGCGGCGCGCCGGTGGATCAGGTGCCAGAGCTGGTTGAAGGCAATACCTACCTGAACGTTGACCAACAGATCGCGCAGCTTGGCCAGCCGGTAAGCAAGGCGATTAGCGATACCGCCCAGTTCCTGAAAGAGCAGGGCAAAGTCGCGCAGGTGGCGCCGGATTACCGGGGTTACGTCACTGACCGCTTTGTTCGTCCCCTGGCGAAACAGTAAAAGAGGTGATCCATGCTGGCCATTTCACATCTTAGCGCACGCTACCACGGACAGATCGCGCTGCATGACATCAACCTGGCGCTGAACGCTGGCGAACTGACGGTGGTGTTGGGTCCTTCCGGCTGCGGCAAGACCACGCTGCTGAATTTGATCGCCGGTTTTCTGCCGGTGGAAGAGGGACAGATTACGCTGGCGGGCAAGAAGATAACCGGGCCGGGCGCCGAGCGCGGCGTGGTGTTCCAGCATGAAGGGCTGCTGCCCTGGCGCAACGTGTTGGATAACGTTGCGTTCGGCCTGCAGCTGGCGGGCATGGACGCTGGAACACGTCGTCATATTGCGGAGAAGATGCTGAAGAAGGTGGGGCTGGAAGGCACCGGCAAACGGTTTATCTGGCAGCTTTCCGGCGGCATGCGTCAGCGCGTCGGCATCGCCCGGGCGCTGGCCGCCGATCCGGCGCTGCTGCTGCTGGACGAGCCTTTCGGCGCGCTGGACGCCTTTACCCGCGAGCAGATGCAGGAGCTGCTGCTGCGGCTATGGCGTGACAGCGGCAAGCAGATCCTGTTGATCACCCACGATATCGAAGAGGCGGTGTTCCTCGCCAGCGAGCTGATTCTGCTGACGCCGGGGCCGGGCCGCGTCAGCGAGCGGCTGTCGCTGGACTTTGGGCGCCGATTCGCCGCCGGCGAGTCGTGCCGCGCAATCAAATCCGATCCTCTTTTTATCGCCCGACGCGAGTACGTGCTCAGCCGGGTCTTCCAACAGCGCGAGGCGTTCTCATGAGCATTCAGGCCATCGATAAACGGGAAAAGCCGCGCTCACGCTGGCGCTGGCCCTTCTCTCACCGGCTGACGCTTAGCCTGATGACTTTGCTGGCGGTGCTGTCGCTGTGGTGGCTGGTAACGGCGCTACAGTTGATTGCGCCGCTGTTTCTGCCGCCGCCGCAGCAGGTGCTGCGTCAGCTGCTGACCATCGCCAGCGCGCAGGGCTTTATGGACGCGACCCTGTGGCAGCACCTTGCCGCCAGCCTGGGCCGTATTCTGCTGGCGCTGCTGGTGGCGGTGGCGATCGGCGTGCCGACCGGGATTGCGATGGGATTAAGCAAAACGGCGCACGGGATCCTCGATCCGTTGATTGAGCTTTACCGACCGGTGCCGCCGCTCGCCTATTTGCCGCTGATGGTGATTTGGTTCGGCATCGGCGAAACCTCGAAGATCCTGCTGATTTATCTGGCGATTTTTGCCCCGGTAACGCTGTCCACGTTGCAGGGCGTGAAAAGCGCGCAGCAGGTGCGCCTGCGTGCGGCGCAGTCGCTGGGCGCCAGCCGCTGGCAGCTGCTGCGCTTCGTCATTCTGCCGGGCGCGCTGCCGGAGATTCTGACCGGCATACGCATCGGTCTCGGCGTCGGCTGGTCAACGCTGGTGGCGGCCGAACTGATCGCTGCCACGCGCGGACTCGGTTTTATGGTGCAGTCTGCCGGCGAGTTTCTCGCCACTGACGTGGTGCTGGCGGGCATTTTGGTGATTGCGTTAATCGCATTCGGTTTAGAACTGGGCCTGCGGACGTTACAGCGTCGGCTTACGCCCTGGCATGGAGAACAGCAATGAACGAACGTCTGACGATTACCGCGCTGGGCCCGCATATCGGCGCTCAGGTGGATAACCTCGATCTTACCCGTCCGCTCAGCGATGGGCAGTTTGAACAGCTCTGGCATGCGCTGATCCGCCATCAGGTGCTGTTTCTGCGCGATCAGCCGCTCACGCCGCAGCTGCAGCGGGCGCTGGCTGCGCGCTTCGGCGATCTGCATATTCACCCGGTTTATCCGCATGCGGAGGGCGTAGAGGAAATTATCGTGCTGGACACGCACAACGATAATCCGCCAGATAACGATAACTGGCACACCGATGTCACCTTTATCGCCACGCCGCCCGCCGGCGCGATTCTGGCGGCGAAGCAGGTGCCGGAGCAGGGCGGCGACACCCTGTGGGCCAGCGGCATCGCCGCGTTTGAGGCGCTGTCGCTGCCGCTGCGCTCACTGCTGAGCGGATTGAATGCGGAGCATGATTTCACCAAATCCTTCCCGGAATATAAGCATCGCGCCACGCCGGAAGATCATGCGCGCTGGCGTCAGGCGGCGGCCAACCATCCGCCGCTGCTGCATCCGGTGGTCCGCACGCATCCCATTAGCGGCAAGCAGGCGCTGTTTGTGAACGAGGGCTTTACCACGCGCATCGTCGACCTCGCGCCCAAAGAGAGCGATGCGCTGCTGGGCTTTCTGTTTGCCCATATTACTAAGCCGGAGTTTCAGGTGCGCTGGCGCTGGCGCGCTAACGATGTGGCTATCTGGGATAATCGGGTGACGCAGCATTACGCCAACGCCGACTACCTGCCGACGAGACGCATTATGCATCGCGCCACGGTGCTGGGCGATAAGCCTTTTTACCGCGCGTCCTGATCGTCGCGTCGCTTACGGCAGCGCATCAAACGGGGCTGGCTGGCCGGTCAGCCAGCCCTGAATATAATCTACGCCCAGACTTCCCAGCAGCGCTCTTTGCGCCTCGGTTTCCACATATTCCGCCACCACGGAGACGCCTTTTTCTCTGGCGATGTCGCAGATAGATTTGATAATAATACGATCAAGCTTGTCGTTGAGGCTGTTCTTCACAAACAGACCGTCAATTTTGATGATATCGGCGCTGAGGCGTTTAACGCGCTCATAGTTAGCGAAGCCGGTGCCGAAATCATCAATCGCAATGCGGAATCCCGCCTGACGCAGCGCTGCAATCGCCGCATCCGCCAGCGGGTTGTCCATTAGCGCCTGCGCTTCCGTTACCTCAAAAATCACCGTCTCCGTCGGCAGATCGAAACGGCGGAAGATCGCGACCAGTATCCTGGCGATACCCGGCTCGGTCAGAGTGGCGGGCATTTCGCCTGGCGGCGGCGGTGAATAAAAGCGGCGGTTTCTTCTACCACCAGCTTGTCAAACGCCACGCTGAGGTGAAATTCCGCTATCAGCGGCATAAAACGGTCGGGCATGATCAGGGCGTCATCGCTGCGCAGACGCGCCAGCACCTCGTAGTAGCGGCGCTCGCCCTGACAGGCGACGATCGGCTGCGCAAACAGGCTGATATCGCGCTGCGCCAGCGCCTGCTTAATTTTTTGCAGCAGCACAACCCGCTCGGTGAATTCCCCAATCAGATGGGCGTTATCGCTGTCCAGCAGCGTGACGCCGCCGCTGAGCAGCGACTGCTCCGCCAGATAGCTTAGCTGGGCGGCAAGATGGTAGAGGTTGGCCCCTTCAGCGGTGAACCGACCGGCGGCAAAGGCGTAATCGATGTCGATCGGCTGGTTGTGCCAAACAATTTGCCGCTTTTTCAGGCGCGCACGCAGCTGCGTCAGACGTTCGAGGAGATCGTCGCCTTGTAACAGCAGCATCAGGCCGTCGCCGGTAATTTGATAGACCCCTTCGCCTGCGCGTAGCTGAGTGGCGATCTCATCAATAATGCAGCGTTTGCTGTAAGTGTGCATCAACAGACCATAGTGACAGCCGAGCAGTTTCAGCTGGTGCAGATAGAGGTAGCAAAGGACGCCGCTCTGCTGCCGCTTAAGCTTTTTCGCCATGGCGCGCAGGTTAGGACGATGCACGATAGGATCGCTGAGCGACAGGCTGAGCGCAGTCTGTTGCAATCGTCGGCTGTGCCAGTAGCTGGCGGCGATATAGAGCAGACTGATGGTAAAGGCGATCAGCGCGGAAGATAAAAAGGTGACGGAGAAGATAGAGCCGATCGGCAACACGTCAAAATTGTAATGCATTAGCAGCAGGCAGCTTGCCGACCAAAGCCAGATGACCAGCTGCGACGTAAAACGCATTATCCCCCAGGTAAACAGTACGAATACCAGCGGCACCAGATAACTGGAGATGAACCAATAGTGAAAAGAAGAACAAAACAGCGCCAGCAGCAGGATAATCAGCCCCCACCACAGCAGCGCGCGCAGGCGGTTTCCTTTGGCGCTGAGGCTGCGCCAGCAGAGGCGGCAGAAGGTGCGGGCGTAGCGGGGATGAGCAAGCATTCGCAGTGGAAAGTAGAAAAAGATGGTGAACAGCACGGCAGAAAGCGCCAGATTTTGCAGGCGCAGCACGCTGAACATATTCCACTCTAAAGAGAAGTAGCCGTCGAGCGTTCCCGGCAGCGAGCCTACCGCGGGCGCAAACAGCGTTAGCAGCAGCAGGGTAAACAGCGGCGCCAGGGTATTAATCAGGCAAAGCCTGACGCCAATCCCCTGATGTCCGGGATTATAGCGCCACCGGCGGCCCAGCCATCGGCGCGCCAGCCAGCTGCAGACGAGAATCGGCGTCAGCAGCGCCAGCGTGAAGGCCAGCGCCGGCAGCGAGGCGGCGAAAAGAAGACGAAAGGTAATGAAAAAAGCCAGACAGAGCGGAGCCGTCGCCGCGCGGCCAAAGATATAGATGGCCGCGACCGCCAACCCGTAAGGAAGATAACAGAGGTAGACCTGCTGACCAGCGATAAAAAGCGTGGGTGATAAAAAATGGGCAAAAGGCGTGAGGAAAAGCAGCAGCAAAAAAGCCGTCAGGTTCTTTTGCAGCGGGCTGATGGAATGCTCTGACACGGCTTACCCTGGGGTTAAAAAACAGGCGGATTGATTCAGGACGCAATAGTAAAAACTATAAAGCAGCAGCACAAGGAAACAGAAAGTAAAAAAAGCATCAGGCTGTGGCGGCTTATCAAGAAATTGAAATGCAAAACGCATTGAGTTAGCGGAATGGAAATAAGTTGTTGGCGAGGGGTGTTGAAAAAGCCAGCAGCGTTGCGTAAAGGTTATCTAGGGTCGAAGAAAAAATACGGCGACGTCTTTTACTGACGCCGCCCAATGTCATCGCTTTTGCGGTCAGGCGGAGAGCATCGCTTCCAGCTGCTCCTGCGCATCAAGCCAGGCCATTTCACAATCTTCCAGCGCAGATTTTGCCGTCGCCTGCTGCTGCAATGCGGCGGTCAGATCCGCTTTACGGCTTTGATCGTAAATAGCGGCGTCGGCCAGCTTCGCTTCCGCCTCGGCCAGCTGAGCGTTAAGCTTCTCCATCTCTTTTTCCAGCTTTTCGATCTGCTTGCGCAGCGGCTGCGTTTGGGCGCGCAGCTCCGCATCGCGTCGCTTCTGATCTTTACGCGCCTGGGCGCTGTTGCCGTTATCCTGTTTCGGTTCGGCATCCTGCTGCGCCTGCTGTTTTTGCAGATCGCTGAGCCACTGCTGGTAGTCGTCCAGGTCGCCAGCGAACGCTTCAACCTTACCGTCATGCACCAAATAAAGATCGTCGGTGGTGGATCGCAGCAGATGACGATCGTGCGACACCACCACCAGCGCGCCTTCGAAATCGATCAGCGCTTCCGTTAACGCCTGGCGCATGTCGAGATCGAGGTGGTTAGTCGGTTCATCAAGCAGCAGCAGGTTCGGACGCTGCCAGACGATCAGCGCCAGTACCAGACGCGCTTTCTCGCCACCGGAGAAACGTTCGGTCGCCTCCGCTACCTTATCGCCCTGAAAGCCGAAACCGCCAAGGTAGTCGCGCAGCTGCTGTTCCGGCAGTTTCGGCGCCTGACGCGCCAGGTGCTGCAACGGCGATTCATCCGCGCGCAGAAACTCCAGCTGATGCTGTGCGAAATAGCCCAGCTGCACCCCTTTGGCGAGGCCGATTTCCCCTTTTTGCGGCGCCAGTTCGCCCGCCAGCAGCTTGATCAGCGTCGATTTGCCAGCGCCGTTGCGGCCCAGCAAACCGATGCGCGAGCCCGGCACCAGGTTCAGCTTGATCGAATCGAGAATCACACGATCGCCATAGCCCGCGGAGACCTTTTCCATATTCAGCAGCGGGTTCGGCAGGTTTTCCGGCGCGCGGAAGCTGAAGCTGAAGGGGTTATCGACGTGCGCTGGCGAGATCAGCTCCATGCGCTCCAGCATTTTGATGCGGCTCTGCGCCTGTTTAGCTTTGCTGGCCTTGGCGCGGAAGCGATCGATATAGCTTTGCAGGTGCGCCACTTTGCGCTGCTGTTGCTCAAACTGCGACTGCTGCTGGGAAAGCCTGGTGGCGCGCTGCTGCTCGAACGAGCTGTAGTTGCCGGTATATTCATACAGGCTTTGCTGCTCGATATGCAGGATTTTGTCCACAACCGGATCGAGAAAGTCGCGGTCGTGGGAGATCAGGATCAGCGTGCCGCTGTAGCTTTTCAGCCAGCGCTCCAGCCAGATAACGGCGTCGAGATCGAGGTGGTTGGTCGGTTCGTCGAGCAGCAACAGGTCGGAACGGCAGATCAGCGCCTGCGCCAGGTTCAAGCGCATGCGCCAGCCGCCGGAGAAGTCGCTGACCGGCCGCTGCAGCTGCTCCTGACTAAAGCCCAAACCGTGAAGCAGGCTGGCGGCGCGCGCCTGTATACTCCAGGCCTGAATCGCGTCCAGCTTGCCGTGCAGTAGCGCAATGGCGTTGCCGTCATTTTTTTCGTTAGCGCGCTGTAATTCGGACTCCAGCTGACGATATTCACGATCGCCGTCAATAACATACTCAATGGCGGCGACCGACAGCGCCGGGGTTTCCTGATTAACCCACGCCAGAGACCAGTTTCCTGGGAAGGTGACGCTGCCTGCATCGGCGCTGAGTTCATTTTTCAATAGCGCCAACAGCGTAGATTTACCACAGCCGTTTTTACCCACCAGTCCCACTTTCTGTCCTGGGTTGATGGTGGCGGTGGCGTTGTCCAGCAGTATGCGGGTGCCACGTCGGATCTGTAACGAGGAGAATACAATCATAAGCGCCGTATTGTCAGAATATGTTAATTTATTGTCATCATAATCAGTCAGGAATCACCGATTCCGTTATGTCGTGCATGGTAGCGGAAAACCCGCATCATGACGACGATTTGGAGGGGAGAGATGTCGCAGCCGCCTAAGGTTTTGCTGCTGTATGCCCATCCGGAATCACAAGATTCGATAGCCAATCGGGTCTTGCTGCAGCCGGCGCAGCAATTATCACACGTTACCGTACACGATCTGTACGCGCACTATCCTGATTTCTTTATCGATATTCACCATGAACAGCAGCTGCTGCGGGAGCATCAAATCATCGTTTTTCAGCATCCCCTTTATACCTATAGTTGCCCGGCGTTGCTGAAAGAGTGGCTGGATCGCGTGCTGTCGCGCGGCTTCGCCAGCGGCCCGGAAGGCAACGCGCTGGAAGGGAAATACTGGCGCAGCGTCGTTACGACCGGTGAGCCGGAGGCGGCCTATCATCAGGACGGGCTTAACCGCTACCCGATGACGGAAATCATGCGTCCCTTCGAGCTGACCGCACAGCTGTGCCGCATGCACTGGCTGGCGCCGATGGTGATCTACTGGGCGCGCCGTCAGCCGCCGGAGATGATGAAAACCTATGCGCAGGCTTACGGCGAGTGGCTTTCTTCCCCTTTGCCCTCAGGAGTCGCATAAATGGAAGGACAAACCTTACTGACGGCGGGCGTGGTTTATCTGTTCGCCGCGGTGGTGGCGGTGCCTATCGCCGCCCGCCTGGGTATCGGTGCGGTGTTGGGCTACCTGCTGGCGGGTATCGCCATCGGCCCGTGGGGACTGGGCTTTATCAGCGACGTCGATGAGATCCTGCACTTTTCGGAGCTCGGCGTGGTGTTCCTGATGTTCCTGATCGGCCTGGAGCTAAACCCCTCGAAGCTGTGGGCGCTGCGGCGATCGATCTTCGGCGTCGGCGCCGCGCAGGTGATCTTCAGCGCGGTGGTGCTGGCCGGGCTGTTGCTGCTGACCGACTTCTCCTGGCAGGCGGCGACCATTGGCGGCATTGGATTGGCGATGTCCTCTACGGCGATGGCCTTACAGCTGATGCGCGATAAAGGGATGAACCGCAGCGAAGCGGGTCAGCTCGGCTTTTCGGTGCTGTTGTTTCAGGATTTGGCGGTGATCCCGGCGCTGGCGCTGGTGCCGCTGCTGGCAGGCGCCGACAGCGGCCATACCGACTGGATGAAGATCGGCATGAAGGTGTTGGCGTTCGCGGGCATGCTGATTGGCGGACGGCTGCTGCTGCGGCCGATTTTCCGCTATATCGCCGCCTCCGGCGTGCGCGAAGTGTTTACCGCCGCCGCGCTGCTGCTGGTGTTGAGTTCAGCGCTGTTTATGGACGCGCTTGGACTGTCGATGGCGTTGGGCACGTTTATCGCGGGCATCCTGCTGGCGGAAAGTGAATATCGTCACGAGCTGGAAAGCGCAATCGAGCCGTTTAAAGGCTTGCTGCTCGGCCTGTTCTTTATCTCGGTTGGCATGGCGCTTAATTTAGGTGTGCTTTATACGCATCTGCTGGCGGTGCTGGCGGGCGTTCTGGTGCTGGTGGCGGTGAAAACGCTGGTGCTCTATCTGCTGGCGCGCATCTACGGCTTGCGCAGTTCGGAACGTTTACAGTTCGCTGGCGTGTTGAGTCAGGGCGGCGAATTCGCTTTCGTGCTGTTTTCCGCCGCGTCGTCCGCGCATCTGTTCCGTGGCGATCAATTGCCGCTGCTGTTGGTGACCGTTACGCTCTCTATGATGACCACGCCGCTGTTGATGCAGGGCGTGGATCGTATTCTGGTGCGCCGCTTTAACGAGCCGGACGAGCAGGCGGAAAAGCCTTGGGTGGATGACGATCAGCCGCAGGTGATCGTGGTCGGCTTTGGCCGCTTCGGTCAGGTGATTGGCCGTCTGCTGATGGCTAACAAAAAGCGCATCACGGTGCTGGAACGGGATATCAGCGCCGTAAGCCTGATGCGGAAATATGGTTATAAAGTATACTATGGAGATGCGACGGAGCTGGAGCTGCTGCGCGCCGCTGGCGCCGCCAGCGCGCAGTCTATCGTGATCACCTGCAACGACCCGGAAGACACGATGAATATCGTGCACCTTTGTCAGCATCACTTCCCTCATCTGCAAATTCTGGCGCGCGCACGCGGACGCGTCGAGGCGCATGAGCTACTGCAGGCGGGGGTAACACAGTTCTCGCGTGAAACCTTTTCCAGCGCGCTGGAGCTGGGCCGCAAAACGCTGATGAGTCTGGGAATGCACCCGCATCAGGCGCACCGCGCGCAGCTGCATTTCCGTCGGCTTGATATGCGTATGCTGCGCGAGCTGATGCCGAACCATACGGACAATGCGCAAATCTCCCGCGTGCGTGAGGCGCGCCGCGAGCTGGAAGATATTTTCCATCGCGAGATGCAGCAGGAAAAACATCAGTTTGACGGCTGGGACGGATCGGAATGAGTCGCGTCGCTCAGGCTGGCAGAGAGCAACTACAGGAAAGAACAATGCGTAAACGTTTTATTGCCGGTGCGGCCTGTCCGCACTGCCAGGAAAAAGACACGCTGGCGATGTGGCGTGAAAATAATGTCGATGTCGTGGAGTGCGTGAAGTGCGGCCATCAGATGCGCGAAGCGGATAAGGAAGTGCGTGATGAACTGCGCAAGCAGGAGCAAGTTATCGGGATTTTTCACCCGGAGTAGCGGAACAGCGCAGCTTTTTTTAAGCTTACCCTTACAGCGGCACTGAATTCCGTTACAATCTGCATCGTTAACATTGCCTGCGCGTCTTGCCGCTACGGCACGCAAAGGGTCAGCATCTGGATCTTTCTGGTTGGTGTTATTGCACGCGAAAATAGACCAATGAGTCGGGATCAAAGCTCTCAACGGTTAGGAGATATCATGAAAGTAGCAAAAGACCTGGTGGTCAGCCTGGCTTACCAGGTACGTACAGAAGACGGTGTGTTGGTCGACGAGTCTCCGGTGAGCGCGCCGTTGGACTATCTGCACGGTCATGGTTCCCTGATTTCTGGTCTGGAAAAAGCTCTGGAAGATCATGAAGTCGGCGACAAATTTGATGTGCATATCGCCGCGAATGACGCCTACGGCCAGTATGATGACAACCTGGTGCAGCGCGTACCGAAGGATGTCTTCATGGGCGTGGACGAACTGCAGGTCGGCATGCGTTTTCTGGCGGAAACCGATCAGGGTCCGGTGCCGGTAGAAATCACTGAAGTGGAAGACGATCACGTTGTGGTTGACGGCAATCATATGCTGGCTGGCCAGAACCTGAACTTCCACGTAGAAGTCGTTGCTATCCGCGAAGCGACGCCGGAAGAACTGGCTCATGGCCACGTTCACGGCGAGCATGACCATCACCACGATCACGACCATGGCCACAGCCACGGTCAGGGTGGTTGCGGCAACGGCGGCTGCGGCTGCCACTAAGGCGCTCTGCGCGACGCAAAGCAAAAAAGCATCGGCCAGGCCGGTGCTTTTTTATTAGGCTGGCGCCGACGACAATCAGTAGTGCGGCGGCGGCGTCTCTTCCGACGGATGCGCCATTAGCGACGGCGCTGCGGCCTTCAGCTTATCGATCAGCAGACGGATCTGCTCACGCATTTTGGCCATTTCCATTTCATGCTGAATGACCGTCTGATTAAGCTCTTCAATCGTCTGTTCCTGAAAAGCGAGCTTGCTTTCCAACAGCTCTAACTGTTGCTCAACGCTATTTTGCTGCATAGCCGTTCCTCCTGTTGCGCGTGACCAGATTGCGGTCCGTATAAGAAAAAACCACTTGCCTTCACGCTTAAGTGACCCGATTTTGCCCGCGAAGGTTGAAAAAGCACAGTCTTATCGTCATATCAGTTGAAACTTCCCGACATAAAAAGGATGGGAAGTGGTCTTAAGTTTGCCGGGCGGGCATGATAAGTTGTTCCGCACAGTTATAGTACAGGCCGTATGGTCTGCAACGATTGCCGGGGTGAGAGGCTTCGGTTTTGGAGATAATGGATGAAATCACTGTTTAAAATTACAATGTTAGCCGCCACCATGGCCGCCGCACTCAATGCACCGCTGGCATTGGCAGCAGACTCCGCACCGGCTCAACAGGCTGCACCTCAGGCTCCTAAAAATGCCGCTTTTAAAGATGAAAATCAGCAGTCCGCCTATGCGCTGGGCGCTTCGCTGGGCCGCTATATGGAAAACTCGCTGAAAGAGCAGGAGAAGCTGGGCATTCAGCTGGATAAAGCGCAGCTTATCGCTGGCGTTCAGGATGCGTTTGCGGGCAAAAGCAAACTTTCCGATCAGGAGATCGAGCAGACCCTGCAATCTTTTGAAGGCCGCGTGAAAGGCGCCGCTCAGGCGAAAATGGAAAAAGACGCGAAAGAGAACGCCGACAAGGGCGAAGCTTACGCATCGAAATTCGCTAAGCAGAAAGGCGTGAAGAAAACGGAAAGCGGACTGCTGTATCAGGTAGAGAAAGAGGGCAGCGGCGACGCGCCGAAAGATAGCGACACCGTTGTGGTTAACTATAAAGGCACGCTGATCGACGGTTCTGAGTTCGATAACTCCTACACCCGCGGCGAACCGCTCTCCTTCCGTCTGGACGGCGTGATCCCCGGCTGGACCGAAGGCCTGAAGCACGTCAAGAAAGGCGGCAAAATCAAGCTGGTGATCCCGCCGCAGCTGGCCTACGGCAAAAACGGCGTGCCGGGCATTCCGCCGAACTCTACGCTGGTGTTTGACGTCGAGCTGTTGGATATCAAGCCAGCGCCGAAAGCAGACGAAAAAACCCAGGCGCCGGTCGCAGACGACAAGAGCGCGCAGTAAGATTTCCGCCGCCGCGTTTACGCGGCGGTTTCTCTTTGCATGACGGTCGGCCCTCGACGGGACAAAAATCTGGCATAAGCTGCAGACATTTGCCAGACTAGCGCTGCGCAAATTTGTATGACGAGTCTGCCCTGGCCGCGCTGAGACAGGCTCCAGCCAATTAGGGTAAAGTCTTTCATGTCTAATCCATTCAATCCGGGCGATCTGAGCGATATCGATTTACTCGATCAGCATCCGTTCGACCAAACCGATTACGATATTCTTAAGTCTTACGAGGCTGTCGTGGACGGGCTCGCCATGCTTATCGGTTCGCATTGCGAAATCGTGCTCCATTCGCTGGAAGATTTAAAATGTTCCGCGGTGCGCATCGCCAACGGCGAGCATACTGGCCGTAAAGTCGGCTCACCGATTACCGATCTGGCGCTGCGCATGCTGCATGATATGACCGGGGCGGACAGCAACGTCTCGCGCGCCTATTTCACCCGCGCGAAAAGCGGCGTGCTGATGAAGTCAGTGACGATCGCTATCCGCAATCGTCAGCAACGCGTGATAGGCCTGCTCTGCATCAACATGAACCTTGATGTGCCGTTCTCGCAAATTATGTCGACCTTTATGCCGCCGGAGACGCCGGATGTCGCTTCGCAGGTTAACTTCGCCTCCTCTGTAGAGGATCTGGTGACACAGACGCTGGAATTCACCATTGAAGAGGTGAGCGCCGATCGCAACGTAGCGAATAACATGAAGAACCGCCAGATTGTGCTGAACCTCTATGAGAAAGGCATTTTTGATATCAAGGACGCCATCAATCAGGTGGCCGACCGGCTTAATATTTCCAAACACACGGTCTATCTCTATATCCGCCAGTTTAAGAGCGGCGATACAGGGCAGGAGCGGTGATGCGTTACACGCTGTTGGTGACCGGGCCGGCTTATGGTACGCAGCAGGCGAGCAGCGCGCTGCTGTTCGCCCACGCTTTAATGGCGGCGGGTCATCAGCTGTCGAGCGTCTTCTTTTATCGCGAAGGCGTGCTTAACGGCAATCAGCTGACGGCGCCGGCCAGCGACGAGTTCGATCTGGTACGCGCCTGGCAGGCCTTGCAACAGCAGGGCGTGACGCTGAACATTTGCGTGGCGGCCGCGTTGCGGCGCGGCGTGACCGATGAGCAGGAGGCGGCCAGCCAGGGATTGCCAGCGGCCAATCTGCAGCCGGGATTCCAGCTGGCAGGCCTCGGCGCGCTGGCGGAAGCGGCGTTGACCAGTGACAGAGTGGTACAGTTTTAATGAAGTCGATCGCCTTTGTGTTTACGCGCGCGCCTCACGGCAGCAGTAGCGGACGAGAAGGGCTGGATGCCGCGCTGGCGACTGCCGCCGTTTGCGAACAGGTATCGCTGTTTTTTATCGGCGACGGCGTGCTGCAGCTGACTGCCGGGCAGCAGCCGGAGAAAGTGCTGGCGCGTAACTATATCGCTACCTTCGGCGTGCTGCCGTTGTATGACGTCGAGGCGTGCTACCTCTGCGCGCAGTCGCTGGCTGAACGCGGCCTGACGGCGGAAAGCCAACGGGTGCTGGACGCCGAGGTGCTGGAGAGCGACGCGCTGCGCGCCCGGCTCGCCGAAGCGGACCACATCCTGACTTTTTAAAGGAGCGAGAATGCTGCATACGCTGGCCAGTTCCCCTTTCCAGTGCGATTACACATTGCTGCTGCGCATGTTGCGGCCGGAAGACGACGTGCTGTTGATGCAGGATGGCGTGCTGGCGGGCCTGCAGGGCAGCCGGATGCTGACGCCGCTGTTGAACGCGCCTGTACGGGTTTGGGCGCTGGGCGACGACCTGGCGGCGCGTGGTTTGTCTGCTCAAATTTCACCCAAAATCACGGTGATTGACTATAATGATTTCGTTACGCTAACGATAAATCATAAGCAGCAAATGCCCTGGTGAGCATAAGACGCTGGTTATTTCTTGACACCTTTTCTGCTCAGCCCTAAAATTCTGCGTCCTCGTATTAATACGAGGCGATTTATTACGTGTTTACGAAGCAAAAGCTAAATCCAGGAGCTATTTAATGGCAACAGTTAACCAGCTGGTTCGCAAACCGCGCGTACGCAAAGTTGCTAAAAGCAACGTGCCGGCGCTGGAAGCTTGCCCGCAAAAACGTGGTGTTTGTACTCGTGTGTACACCACCACTCCGAAAAAACCGAACTCCGCACTGCGTAAAGTATGCCGTGTGCGTTTAACCAACGGTTTCGAAGTGACTTCCTACATTGGTGGCGAAGGCCACAACCTGCAGGAACACTCCGTAATCCTGATCCGTGGCGGTCGTGTTAAAGACCTGCCAGGTGTGCGTTACCACACCGTTCGTGGCGCGCTTGACTGCTCTGGTGTTAAAGACCGTAAGCAGGCTCGCTCCAAGTATGGCGTGAAGAAGCCAAAGGCTTAATGGTTCTCCGTTAAGTAAGGCCAAACGTTTTAACTTAAATGTCAAACTAAACTCGTAGAGTTTTGGACAATCCTGAATTATCAACGGAGTATTTCCATGCCACGTCGTCGCGTCATTGGTCAACGTAAAATCCTGCCGGATCCGAAATTCGGATCTGAGCTGCTGGCCAAATTTGTAAACATCCTGATGGTAGATGGTAAAAAATCTACTGCTGAAGCAATCGTGTATACCGCGCTGGAGACCCTGGCTCAGCGTTCTGGTAAAACCGAACTGGAAGCTTTCGAAGTCGCTCTCGACAACGTACGTCCGACTGTAGAAGTTAAGTCACGTCGCGTTGGCGGTTCAACTTATCAGGTACCAGTTGAAGTCCGTCCGGTCCGTCGTAATGCCCTGGCAATGCGTTGGATCGTAGAAGCTGCTCGTAAACGCGGTGATAAATCGATGGCTCTGCGCCTGGCGAACGAACTTTCTGATGCTGCTGAGAACAAAGGTACTGCAGTGAAGAAACGTGAAGACGTTCACCGTATGGCCGAAGCCAACAAGGCGTTCGCTCACTACCGCTGGTAATAACCACGTAGTTATTGTTAACCCAGCGGGCGCTCAATTAGCCAACCCGCTGGGGCTGACTTATTTTGAACGTCCGAGAATCAGAGGAATCAAATGGCTCGTACAACACCCATTGCACGTTACCGTAACATCGGTATCAGTGCTCACATCGACGCCGGTAAGACCACGACCACCGAGCGTATCCTGTTCTACACCGGTGTTAACCACAAAATCGGTGAAGTGCATGATGGCGCTGCGACCATGGACTGGATGGCGCAGGAGCAAGAGCGTGGTATTACCATTACTTCTGCTGCGACCACCGCGTTCTGGTCTGGTATGGCCAAACAGTTTGAGCCGCACCGCATCAACATCATCGACACCCCGGGACACGTTGACTTCACCATCGAAGTAGAACGTTCCATGCGTGTTCTTGATGGCGCAGTGATGGTTTACTGTGCGGTTGGTGGTGTTCAGCCGCAGTCTGAGACCGTATGGCGTCAGGCTAACAAATATAAAGTTCCGCGCATCGCGTTCGTTAACAAAATGGACCGCATGGGCGCCAACTTCCTGAAAGTTGTTGGTCAGATCAAAACCCGTCTGGGCGCAAACCCGGTTCCTCTGCAGCTGGCTATCGGCGCGGAAGAGAAATTTACCGGCGTTGTTGACCTGATCAAAATGAAAGCCATCAACTGGAACGATGCAGACCAGGGCGTAACCTTCGAATACGAAGATATCCCGGCTGACATGGTTGACCTGGCTGAAGAATGGCATCAGAACCTGATCGAATCTGCGGCTGAAGCTTCTGAAGAGCTGATGGAGAAATACCTCGGCGGCGAAGAGCTGACTGAAGAAGAGATCAAGAAAGCACTGCGTCAGCGCGTGCTGAACAATGAGATCATCCTGGTTACCTGTGGTTCTGCATTTAAGAACAAAGGTGTTCAGGCGATGCTGGATGCAGTGGTTGAGTTCCTGCCAGCACCGACCGACGTACCGGCTATCAAAGGTATGCTGGACGACGGTAAAGATACTCCGGCAGAGCGTCACTCTGACGATAAAGAGCCGTTCTCTGCTCTGGCGTTCAAAATCGCGAACGACCCGTTCGTAGGTAACCTGACCTTCTTCCGCGTTTATTCTGGCGTGGTGAACTCAGGCGATACCGTACTGAACTCTGTGAAATCACAGCGTGAGCGTTTTGGCCGTATCGTACAGATGCACGCCAACAAACGTGAAGAGATCAAAGAAGTTCGCGCGGGCGACATCGCTGCGGCGATCGGTCTGAAAGACGTGATCACCGGCGACACCCTGTGCGATCCGAACAACCCGATCATCCTGGAACGTATGGAATTCCCGGAGCCGGTTATCTCTATCGCGGTTGAACCGAAAACCAAAGCTGACCAGGAAAAAATGGGTCTGGCTCTGGGTCGTCTGGCGAAAGAAGACCCGTCATTCCGCGTATGGACTGACGAAGAATCTAACCAGACCATCATCGCTGGTATGGGCGAACTGCACCTCGACATCATCGTTGACCGTATGAAACGCGAGTTCAACGTTGAAGCGAACGTCGGTAAGCCGCAGGTTGCTTATCGCGAAACTATCCGCGACACCATCAAGGATGTCGAAGGTAAACACGCGAAACAGTCTGGTGGTCGCGGTCAGTACGGTCACGTTGTGATCGACCTGTATCCGCTGGAGCCGGGCGGCAAAGGTTACGAATTTGTCAACGACATCAAAGGCGGTGTAATTCCTGGCGAATACATCCCGGCTGTTGACAAAGGTATCCAGGAGCAGCTGAAATCTGGTCCGCTGGCTGGTTATCCGGTAGTTGATCTGGGCGTTCGTCTGCACTTCGGTTCTTACCACGATGTGGACTCCTCTGAACTGGCGTTTAAACTGGCTGCATCTCTGGCGTTTAAAGACGGCTTTAAGAAAGCGAAGCCTGTTCTGCTTGAGCCGATCATGAAGGTTGAAGTTGAAACGCCGGAAGAGAACATGGGTGACGTAATCGGTGACCTGAACCGTCGTCGCGGCATCATCGAAGGTATGGATGACACCGCTACCGGTAAAACCGTTCGCGCTCAGGTACCGCTGTCTGAAATGTTCGGTTATGCTACTGACCTGCGTTCTCAGACCCAGGGCCGTGCTTCTTACTCCATGGAGTTCTTGAAGTACGCGGAAGCGCCGAACAACGTCGCTCAGGCCGTTATTGAAGCTCGTAGCAAATAAGCTACGGTTTTAGAATAGTGAACAGATGCCCTCATCAAGGATGAGGGCATAACAGTAAGGAATATCGCCATGGCGAAAGAGCAATTTCAGCGTAACAAACCGCACGTTAACGTTGGTACTATCGGCCACGTTGACCACGGTAAAACCACTCTGACCGCAGCTATCACCACCGTTCTGTCTAAAACTTACGGTGGCCAGGCTCGTGCGTTCGATCAGATCGATAACGCGCCGGAAGAGAAGGCACGTGGTATCACCATCAACACCTCTCACGTTGAATATGACACCCCGTCTCGCCACTACGCGCACGTTGACTGCCCGGGCCACGCCGACTACGTGAAAAACATGATCACCGGTGCTGCTCAGATGGACGGCGCTATCCTGGTTGTTGCTGCGACTGACGGCCCGATGCCGCAGACCCGTGAGCACATCCTGCTGGGTCGTCAGGTTGGCGTTCCGTACATCATCGTGTTCCTGAACAAGTGTGACATGGTTGATGACGAAGAGCTGCTGGAACTGGTTGAGATGGAAGTGCGTGACCTGCTGTCTCAGTACGACTTCCCGGGCGACGACACTCCGATCGTTCGCGGTTCCGCGCTGAAAGCGCTGGAAGGCGACGCTGAGTGGGAAGCGAAAATCATCGAGCTGGCTGGCCACCTGGATACCTACATCCCGGAACCAGAGCGCGCGATTGACAAGCCGTTCCTGCTGCCGATCGAAGACGTATTCTCCATCTCTGGTCGTGGTACCGTAGTGACCGGTCGTGTTGAGCGCGGCATCATCAAAGTGGGTGAAGAAGTTGAAATCGTGGGTATCAAAGATACCGCGAAATCTACCTGTACCGGCGTTGAAATGTTCCGCAAACTGCTGGATCAGGGTCAGGCTGGTGAGAACGTCGGCGTTCTGCTGCGTGGCATCAAGCGTGAAGAAATCGAGCGTGGCCAGGTTCTGGCTAAGCCGGGCTCTATCAAGCCGCACACCCAGTTCGAATCAGAAGTGTACATCCTGTCCAAAGACGAAGGCGGCCGTCACACTCCGTTCTTCAAAGGCTACCGTCCTCAGTTCTACTTCCGTACGACTGACGTAACGGGCACCATTGAACTGCCGGAAGGCGTTGAGATGGTTATGCCGGGCGACAACATCAAAATGGTTGTTACCCTGATCCACCCGATCGCGATGGACGACGGTCTGCGTTTCGCAATCCGCGAAGGCGGCCGTACCGTTGGCGCGGGCGTTGTAGCACGCGTTATCGCTTAATTAGCGATAGCAGAGCGAAGGTTTTGGCTTTTGCTCAGTTAAAGAGGGCGCTTCGGCGCCCTTTTTTATTATTCCTTTCTGAACAGCCTGTCTCAATATCCTTACAAAGCCCAGGATTGAAATAAAAACCATTCTCATTTAGTATGCGCTCAGTAATTATACCGGAGCCGATAAATGTACGTCTGTCTGTGTAATGCGATAAGCGATAAAACCGTGCGTGAGGTTGTGCGTCGCTATCAGCCTAAATCTATCCAACAGCTGCGTCATTTCGTGCCGGTTGGAAAACAGTGTGGAAAATGCATCCGCGCCGTACGTGAAATCATGGATGAAGAGATGCAGCAACCGACGCTGTATAGAGAGATCGCCTGAAGATACCCACAGATTCACCATTGCTTTTTTGACTTCTTTCTAACCACATCTACGCTCTAATTAACTGGAAGCGGAGGAAAGAAAATGAAAGGCGATGCAAAGATCATAAGTCATCTGAATAAACTTTTAGGAAATGAAATAGTTGCGATCAATCAGTATTTTCTTCATGCGCGGATGTTCAAAAACTGGGGCTTGATGCGCCTGAACGACGTGGAATACCACGAGTCGATCGATGAGATGAAGCATGCGGATAAGTACATTGAACGCATACTTTTTCTGGAAGGCGTGCCTAATTTGCAGGATGTAGGCCGTCTGCGCATCGGCGAGGATGTGGAAGAGATGCTGCGCTGCGACCTGGCCCTTGAACTGGAAGGCGCCAAAGATCTGCGGGAAGCGATAGCCTGGGCCGATAAAATCTACGACTACGTCAGCCGAGATATGATGATCGAAATCCTCGCTGACGAAGAGCATCATATTGACTGGCTGGAAACCGAGCTGGACCTGATACAAAAAATGGGCATCCAGAATTATCTACAGGCGCAGATTAGAGAAGAAAACTAACATTCGCTTCCTGACTGTGCCAAACGAATACTGCCCAGCCTGCAAGAGATAAGCAGGGTCCAAAAGGCAGCTGGCGATCGGCGCCGGCGCCGCCTTTCTTTATCCCGCCATGCCAAAAAAGCAGCACGCCTCCCAACGCCGCGAACGTAGCGATAGCAGGCAAGGCCTGCCAGCCACACCAGGCGCCCAGCGCTGCAAACAGCTTCATATCGCCATATCCTAACCCCTCTCGTTGACGAAATAACCAGAATAGCCAGTAAAGCAACCACAGCGAAAGCCAACCCAGCAATGCTCCGCATACTGCTGTCGGCAGTTTCTCCTCGTTGAGCAGCAGATGGTAAAGCAAGCCAAGCCAGAGTAAGGGAAGCGTCAATATGTCGGGCAAGATCAAATATTGTTCGTCAATAAGGCTAAGCAGAAGGAGCGCCGCGCTTAGCAATAAGGTAAACATGAGCGCGGCGGGGGAGGGGACACGCCAGGCTGAAAGGCAGAAAAGCAGGCTGGCGAGTACCTCGACGGCAGGGAGCCGCCACGGAAGTTTGTGGCGGCAATAACGACATCTTCGATGCCAACGCATCCAGCTATAAAGCGGAATCAGATCGCCTGGCTGAAGCCGCTGCCGACAGACGGCGCAGCGGGAAGAAGGAAAAAATAGCCGTTGAAGCCACTGCCGTTCCGTCAGCTCCGGACGATAACGATCGGCTGCCAGACAAAGAAAGCTGCCTGTCACCAGTCCTGCCAGCCCGAAAATCAAAATGACCATCATGTAAAGTGCCTTCCTTAGAGAGAGATGAAAGGCCACAGCGTAAAGGGAGCATTTGAGGCTGTCGTCCGGCTTTAATGCATTGCCGAAAGCTGCGCGCAATAAATATCGCTGCGTTGCGCATTCTCCGGCCTATCGCTACGCCTGCTCCCACTTTTTCACTCTCATACTGCCTGACGGGTTGCTATCTGAACAAATTCCCGTATAATGCGCGGGCCTGCTGATATTGCAGGCGCGATTCGAGCAGAATCGCAGGCTTGTCGGATATCGACCGGCCTGACAATACTCCCGATTGGGGAGTTATATGCTGAACGATTACACTCCCCCATCAATCGTAATGGGTGCGAGGAGTAATTCTTTTCGTTTATAAAATAATTGGAGCTCTGGTCTCATGCAGAACCAAAGAATCCGTATCCGTCTTAAAGCGTTTGATCATCGTCTGATCGATCAATCAACCGCGGAAATCGTTGAGACCGCCAAGCGCACTGGTGCGCAGGTGCGTGGTCCGATCCCGCTGCCGACCCGCAAAGAGCGCTTTACCGTTCTGATCTCCCCGCACGTTAACAAAGACGCGCGCGACCAGTACGAAATCCGCACTCACAAGCGTCTGGTTGACATCGTTGAGCCAACTGAAAAAACCGTTGATGCTCTGATGCGTCTGGATCTGGCTGCCGGTGTAGACGTGCAGATCAGCCTGGGTTAATCAGGTCATCGAGCGATTGAGAGGTTGAAACAATGATTGGTTTAGTCGGTAAAAAAGTGGGTATGACCCGCATCTTCACTGAAGAAGGCGTATCTATCCCTGTAACCGTAATCGAAGTCGAAGCAAACCGTGTTACTCAGGTTAAAGGTCTGGACAGCGACGGCTACCGCGCAATCCAGGTTACCACCGGTGCGAAAAAAGCGAACCGCGTGACCAAACCTGAAGCAGGTCATTTTGCTAAAGCTGGCGTAGAAGCTGGCCGTGGTCTGTGGGAATTCCGCACCGCTGAAGGTGAAGAATATACCGTTGGCCAGGACATCAGCGTTGAAATTTTCGCTGACGTTAAAAAAGTTGACGTGACTGGTACGTCCAAAGGTAAAGGTTTCGCCGGTACTGTTAAGCGCTGGAACTTCCGTACCCAGGATGCTACCCACGGTAACTCCTTGTCTCACCGCGTTCCGGGTTCTATCGGTCAGAACCAGACTCCGGGCAAAGTGTTTAAAGGCAAAAAAATGGCAGGTCAGCTGGGTAATGAGCGCGTAACCGTTCAGAGCCTGGACGTAGTACGTGTTGACGCTGAGCGCAACCTGCTGCTGGTTAAAGGTGCTGTCCCGGGCGCAACCGGTAGCGACCTGATCGTTAAACCAGCTGTTAAGGCGTGAGGGGGCGAGGAATGGAATTAGTAATGAAAGACGCGCAAAGCGCGCTGACTGTTTCCGAAACTACCTTCGGTCGTGATTTCAACGAAGCGCTGGTACATCAGGTTGTTGTTGCTTACGCAGCTGGCGCCCGTCAGGGCACTCGTGCTCAGAAAACCCGTGCTGAAGTCACTGGTTCTGGCAAGAAGCCGTGGCGTCAGAAAGGCACCGGCCGTGCGCGTTCAGGTTCTGTTAAGAGCCCGATCTGGCGTTCAGGTGGTGTGACTTTCGCTGCGAAGCCGCAGGATCACAGTCAAAAAGTTAACAAAAAGATGTACCGCGGCGCGCTGAAAAGCATTCTGTCCGAGCTGGTACGTCAGGATCGTCTGATCGTTGTCGAGAAGTTCTCTGTAGAAGCGCCGAAAACCAAGCTGCTGGCACAGAAACTGAAAGATATGGCGCTGGAAGACGTGCTGATCATCACCGGTGAACTGGATGAAAATCTGTTCCTGGCTGCGCGTAACCTGTACAAGGTTGACGTGCGCGATGCAGCGGGTATCGATCCGGTTAGCCTGATCGCCTTCGACAAAGTCGTTATGACTGCTGACGCAGTTAAGCAAGTTGAGGAGATGCTGGCATGATCCGTGAAGAACGTCTGCTGAAAGTGCTGCGCGCGCCGCACGTTTCTGAAAAAGCGTCTACTGCGATGGAAAAAACCAACACCATCGTTCTCAAAGTTGCGAAAGACGCGTCCAAAGCAGAAATCAAAGCCGCTGTGCAGAAACTGTTTGAAGTTGAAGTCAAAGACGTCAACACCCTGGTCGTTAAAGGCAAGGTGAAGCGTCATGGACAGCGTATTGGTCGTCGTAGCGACTGGAAGAAAGCTTACGTCACCCTGAAAGAAGGCCAGAATCTGGACTTCGTCGGCGGCGCAGAGTAAGTCGGAGGAGAAGAACAATGGCAATTGTTAAATGTAAACCGACATCTCCGGGTCGTCGCCACGTAGTTAAAGTGGTGAACCCAGAGCTGCACAAGGGCAAACCATTTGCTCCGCTGCTGGAAAAAAACAGCAAATCCGGTGGCCGTAACAACAATGGCCGCATCACTACCCGTCACATCGGTGGTGGTCATAAGCAGGCTTACCGTCTGGTTGACTTTAAACGCAACAAAGATGGTATCCCGGCTGTTGTTGAACGTCTTGAGTACGATCCGAACCGTTCCGCGAACATCGCGCTGGTTCTGTACAAAGACGGCGAGCGCCGTTATATCCTGGCCCCTAAAGGCCTGAAAGCTGGCGACCAGATTCAGTCTGGCGTTGATGCTGCGATCAAAGCAGGTAACACCCTGCCGATGCGTAACATCCCAGTTGGTTCCACCGTGCATAACGTAGAAATGAAACCAGGCAAGGGCGGCCAGATTGCGCGTTCTGCTGGTACTTACGTGCAGATCGTTGCGCGTGAAGGTTCCTACGTAACCCTGCGTCTGCGTTCAGGCGAAATGCGTAAAGTCGAAGCTGACTGCCGCGCAACCCTGGGCGAAGTCGGTAACGCTGAGCACATGCTGCGCGTTCTGGGTAAAGCAGGTGCTGCCCGCTGGCGTGGTGTTCGTCCGACCGTTCGCGGTACTGCGATGAACCCAGTAGATCACCCGCACGGTGGTGGTGAAGGTCGTAACTTTGGTAAGCACCCGGTCACTCCGTGGGGCGTTCAGACCAAAGGTAAGAAGACCCGTAGCAACAAGCGTACTGATAAATTTATCGTACGTCGCCGTAGCAAATAATATTAGAGGATAAGCCATGCCACGTTCTCTCAAGAAAGGTCCTTTTATTGACCTGCACTTGCTGAAGAAGGTAGAGAAAGCGGTGGAAAGCGGTGACAAGAAGCCCCTGCGCACTTGGTCCCGTCGTTCAACGATCTTTCCAAATATGATCGGTTTGACCATCGCTGTCCATAATGGTCGTCAGCACGTACCTGTCTTTGTTTCCGACGAAATGGTTGGTCACAAGCTGGGTGAATTCGCGCCGACTCGTACTTATCGCGGTCACGCGGCTGATAAAAAAGCCAAGAAACGCTAAGGCAGGAGGAAGAGATGGAAACTATTGCTCAACATCGCCACGCTCGTTCTTCTGCTCAAAAGGTTCGCCTGGTGGCTGACCTGATTCGCGGTAAGAAAGTGTCGCAGGCTCTGGACATCCTGACCTACACCAACAAGAAAGCTGCTGTACTGGTCAAGAAGGTGCTGGAATCTGCCATTGCTAACGCCGAACACAACGATGGCGCTGATATCGACGATCTGAAAGTCGCGAAAATTTTCGTCGACGAAGGCCCAAGCATGAAGCGCATTATGCCGCGTGCGAAAGGTCGTGCAGATCGCATCCTGAAGCGCACCAGCCACATTACTGTGGTTGTGTCCGATCGCTGAGACTCTGGAGACTAGCAATGGGTCAGAAAGTACATCCTAATGGTATTCGACTGGGTATTGTTAAACCCTGGAACTCTACCTGGTTCGCTAATACCAAAGAATTCGCTGACAACCTGGACAGCGATTTTAAAGTGCGTCAGTTCCTGACTAAAGAACTGGCTAAAGCGTCTGTATCGCGCATCGTTATCGAGCGTCCGGCGAAAAGCATCCGTGTGACCATTCACACCGCTCGCCCAGGCATCGTTATCGGTAAAAAAGGCGAAGACGTAGAAAAACTGCGCACGGTCGTAGCGAATATCGCTGGCGTACCGGCACAGATCAATATCGCCGAAGTCCGTAAACCGGAACTGGACGCGAAATTGGTTGCTGACAGCATCACTTCTCAGCTGGAGCGTCGTGTGATGTTCCGTCGTGCGATGAAGCGTGCTGTACAGAACGCAATGCGTCTGGGCGCCAAAGGTATTAAAGTTGAAGTTAGCGGCCGTCTGGGCGGCGCGGAAATCGCACGTACCGAATGGTACCGCGAAGGTCGCGTACCGTTGCACACTCTGCGTGCTGACATTGACTACAACACCTCAGAAGCGCACACCACTTATGGTGTAATCGGCGTTAAGGTATGGATCTTCAAAGGTGAGATCCTGGGTGGTATGGCTGCTGTTGAACAACCGGAAAAACCGGCTGCTCAACCGAAAAAGCAGCAGCGTAAAGGCCGTAAGTAAGGAGAGTCGCTGATGTTACAACCAAAGCGTACAAAATTCCGTAAGGTGCACAAAGGCCGCAACCGTGGTCTGGCTGCCGGTACGGATGTGAGCTTCGGTACTTTCGGTCTGAAAGCTGTTGGCCGTGGTCGTCTGACTGCTCGTCAGATCGAAGCAGCACGTCGTGCTATGACCCGTGCAGTTAAGCGTCAAGGTAAGATCTGGATCCGTGTATTCCCGGACAAACCGATCACCGAGAAGCCGCTGGAAGTGCGTATGGGTAAAGGTAAAGGTAACGTGGAGTATTGGGTTGCCTTGATCCAGCCGGGTAAAGTCCTGTATGAAATGGACGGCGTACCGGAAGAGCTGGCCCGTGAAGCCTTCAAGCTGGCAGCAGCAAAACTGCCTATCAAAACCACCTTTGTTACTAAGACGGTGATGTAATGAAAGCAAAAGAGCTGCGTGAAAAAAGCGTTGAAGAGCTGAACACTGAGCTGCTTAACCTGCTGCGTGAGCAATTTAACCTGCGCATGCAGGCAGCGTCTGGCCAGCTGCAGCAGACCCATCTGCTGAAGAATGTGCGCCGTGATGTTGCACGCGTTAAGACTTTACTGACTGAGAAGGCGGGTGCGTAATGACCGATAAAATCCGTACTCTGCAAGGTCGTGTTGTTAGTGACAAAATGCAGAAATCTGCAGTTGTTGCTATCGAGCGTTTCGTGAAGCACCCGATCTACGGTAAATTCATTAAGCGTACGACTAAGCTGCACATCCATGACGAGAACAACGAATGCGGTATCGGCGACGTGGTTGAAATCCGCGAATGCCGTCCGCTGTCCAAGACTAAGTCCTGGACGCTGGTTCGCGTTGTAGAGAAAGCGGTTCTGTAATAGAATCCCCTTCTCTAAAAAATAAGATAAACGGCTCGCAAGAGCCGTTTATTTTTTCTACCCATCTGCGAGAACCGGTGTTATAATGCCGCGCCCTCAATTATGGGGCTTTCTAACGACCTGCAGTTTGGGTCCCGAAGTAGTAGTTGACATTAGCGGAGCACTAAAATGATCCAAGAACAGACTATGCTGAACGTCGCCGACAACTCCGGTGCACGTCGCGTAATGTGTATCAAGGTTCTGGGTGGCTCGCACCGTCGCTACGCAGGCGTAGGCGACATCATCAAAGTTACCATCAAGGAAGCAATTCCGCGTGGTAAAGTGAAAAAAGGTGATGTGCTTAAGGCGGTAGTGGTGCGCACCAGGAAGGGTGTTCGTCGCCCTGACGGTTCTGTCATTCGCTTCGATGGTAATGCATGCGTTATTCTGAACAATAACAGCGAGCAGCCGATCGGAACGCGTATTTTTGGGCCGGTAACTCGTGAACTTCGTAACGAAAAGTTCATGAAAATTATCTCCCTGGCACCAGAAGTACTCTAAGGAGCGAAGAATGGCAGCGAAAATCCGTCGTAATGACGAAGTTATCGTGCTGACCGGCAAAGATAAAGGTAAGCGCGGTAAAGTGAAAAATGTCCTGTCTTCTGGCAAGGTCATTGTTGAAGGTATCAACCTGGTGAAGAAACATCAGAAGCCGGTTCCGGCTCTGAACCAACCGGGCGGCATCGTTGAAAAAGAAGCTGCAATTCAGGTTTCTAACGTTGCTATCTTCAATGCGGCTACCGGTAAGGCTGACCGTGTAGGCTTTAGATTCGAAGACGGCAAAAAAGTCCGTTTCTTCAAGTCTAACAGCGAAACTATCAAGTAATTTGGAGTAGTACGATGGCGAAACTGCATGATTACTACAAAGACGAAGTAGTTAAGAAACTCATGACTGAGTTTGGCTACAATTCTGTCATGCAAGTCCCTCGGGTCGAGAAGATCACCCTGAACATGGGTGTTGGTGAAGCGATCGCTGACAAGAAGCTGCTGGATAACGCAGTAGCAGACCTGGCAGCCATCTCCGGTCAAAAACCGCTGGTCACCAAAGCACGCAAATCAGTTGCAGGCTTCAAAATCCGTCAGGGCTATCCGATCGGCTGTAAAGTAACTCTGCGTGGCGAACGCATGTGGGAGTTCTTTGAGCGTCTGGTCACTATTGCTGTACCGCGTATTCGTGACTTCCGCGGCCTGTCCGCCAAGTCTTTCGATGGTCGTGGTAACTACAGCATGGGCGTCCGTGAGCAGATCATCTTCCCAGAAATCGACTACGACAAAGTCGATCGCGTTCGTGGTTTGGATATCACCATTACCACTACTGCGAAATCTGATGATGAAGGCCGTGCTCTGCTGGCTGCCTTTGACTTCCCGTTCCGTAAGTAAGGTAGGGTTACTTAATGGCTAAGCAATCAATGAAAGCACGCGAAGTCAAGCGTGAGAAATTAGCAGACAAATTCTTCGCGAAACGCGCTGAACTGAAAGCGATCATTTCTGATGTGAACGCCTCCGACGAAGATCGTTGGAATGCTGTTCTCAAGCTGCAGAGTCTGCCGCGTGATTCCAGCCCGTCTCGTCAGCGTAACCGCTGCCGTCAAACAGGTCGTCCGCATGGTTTCCTGCGGAAGTTCGGGTTGAGCCGTATCAAGGTCCGTGAAGCCGCTATGCGCGGTGAAATCCCGGGTCTGAAAAAGGCTAGCTGGTAATTGTCACCAATTGAATCACGGGAGTAAAGACAGATGAGCATGCAAGATCCGATCGCGGATATGCTGACCCGTATCCGTAACGGTCAGGCCGCGAACAAAGTTGCGGTCACCATGCCTTCCTCCAAGCTGAAAGTGGCAATCGCCAACGTGCTGAAGGAAGAAGGTTATATTGAAGATTTCAAAATCGAAGGCGACATCAAGCCGGAACTGGAACTGACTCTTAAGTATTTCCAGGGTAAAGCTGTGGTAGAAAGCATTCAACGTGTTAGCCGTCCTGGCCTGCGCATCTATAAGAAAAAAGATGAGCTGCCGAAGGTAATGGCTGGACTGGGTATTGCTGTTGTTTCTACCTCTAAAGGTGTTATGACTGATCGTGCAGCGCGCCAAGCTGGTCTTGGTGGCGAAATTATCTGCTACGTAGCTTAATCGGAGGAAAAAATGTCTCGTGTTGCTAAAGCACCTGTCGTTGTTCCTGCCGGCGTAGAGGTAAAACTCAACGGTCAGGTTATTTCGATCAAAGGTAAAAACGGCGAGCTGACTCGTACTATCAATAATGCTGTTGAAGTTAAGCATGCTGACAACGCTCTGACTTTCGCTCCGCGCGAAGGTTTCGTTGACGGTTGGGCGCAAGCGGGTACTACCCGTGCGCTGCTGAACGCAATGGTTATCGGTGTTACCGAAGGCTTCACTAAGAAGCTGCAGCTGGTTGGTGTAGGTTATCGTGCAGCCGTTAAAGGCAACGTCGTGAATCTGTCACTGGGTTTTTCTCACCCGGTTGATCACGAACTGCCTGCAGGCATCACTGCAGAATGTCCGACTCAGACTGAAATCGTACTGAAAGGTGCTGATAAACAGCTGATCGGCCAGGTTGCGGCTGACTTGCGCGCCTACCGTCGTCCTGAGCCTTACAAAGGCAAGGGTGTTCGTTACGCCGACGAAGTCGTGCGTACCAAAGAGGCTAAGAAGAAGTAAGGTAACACTATGGATAAGAAATCTGCTCGTATCCGTCGTGCGACCCGCGCACGTCGCAAGATCAAAGAGCTGGGTGCTACTCGCCTGGTGGTACATCGTACCCCGCGTCACATTTACGCACAGGTCATCGCCCCGAACGGCTCTGAAGTTCTGGTTGCTGCTTCTACTGTAGAAAAAGCTATCTCTGAACAACTGAAGTACACCGGCAATAAAGACGCTGCGTCTGCTGTAGGTAAAGCTATTGCTGAGCGCGCGTTGGAAAAAGGCATCAAAGACGTTGCTTTCGACCGTTCCGGTTTCCAATATCATGGTCGCGTCCAGGCACTGGCAGAAGCTGCCCGTGAAGCTGGCCTTCAGTTCTAAGGTAGAGGTCTAAGATGGCACACATCGAGAAACAAGCTGGTGAACTGCAGGAAAAGCTGATCGCGGTAAACCGTGTATCTAAAACTGTGAAAGGTGGCCGTATTTTCTCCTTCACCGCACTGACTGTAGTGGGTGACGGCAACGGTCGCGTTGGTTTTGGTTACGGTAAAGCGCGTGAAGTACCGGCAGCGATCCAGAAAGCGATGGAAAAAGCCCGTCGCAACATGATTAACGTCGCGCTGACTAACGGCACCCTGCAGCACCCTGTTAAAGGTGCGCACACAGGTTCCCGTGTGTTCATGCAGCCGGCTTCTGAAGGTACCGGTATCATCGCCGGCGGTGCAATGCGCGCCGTTCTGGAAGTCGCTGGAGTTCATAACGTACTGGCTAAAGCGTATGGTTCTACTAACCCGATTAACGTGGTTCGTGCAACTATCGATGGCCTGGAAAATATGAAGTCTCCGGAAATGGTCGCTGCCAAGCGTGGTAAATCCGTTGAAGAAATTCTGGGGTAATTGACCATGGCAAAGACGATCAAAATTACTCAAACCCGCAGTGCAATCGGCCGTCTGCCTAAGCATAAGGCAACGCTGCTTGGCCTGGGTCTGCGTCGCATTGGCCACACCGTTGAGCGTGAAGATACGCCTGCTGTTCGCGGTATGGTTAACGCGGTTTCCTACATGGTTAAAGTGGAGGAGTAACAGATGCGTTTGAATACTCTGTCTCCGGCCGAAGGCTCAAAACAGGCGGGTAAACGCCTGGGTCGTGGTATCGGTTCTGGTCTCGGTAAAACCGGCGGCCGTGGTCACAAAGGTCAGAATTCTCGTTCTGGCGGTGGCGTACGTCGTGGTTTCGAAGGCGGTCAGATGCCTCTGTACCGTCGTCTGCCGAAATTCGGTTTCACTTCTCGCAAAGCAATGGTGACGGCGGAAGTTCGTCTGAACGAGCTGGCGAAAGTGGAAGGCGGTATCGTTGACCTGAATACGCTGAAAGCAGCGAACATCATCGGTACTCAGATCGAATTCGTGAAAGTGATTCTGTCTGGCGAAGTTTCTGCACCGGTAACGGTTCGCGGTCTGCGTGTCACTAAAGGCGCTCGTGCTGCAATCGAAGCTGCTGGCGGTAAAATTGAGGAATAAGTAGCAGATGGCTAAGCAACCAGGATTAGATTTTCAAAGTGCCAAGGGCGGTTTCGGCGAACTGAAACGCAGACTTTTGTTTGTCATCGGTGCGCTGATTGTATTCCGCATTGGCTCTTTTATTCCGATCCCTGGTATCGATGCCACTGTACTTGCCAAACTGCTTGAGCAACAGCGTGGCACCATTATTGAAATGTTTAACATGTTCTCTGGTGGTGCTTTAAGCCGTGCTTCTATCTTTGCTCTGGGTATCATGCCGTATATTTCGGCGTCGATTATTATCCAGCTGCTGACGGTGGTTCATCCCGCCCTGGCAGAAATCAAGAAAGAAGGGGAGGCTGGCCGTCGTAAGATTAGCCAGTACACCCGTTACGGCACTCTGGTATTGGCGATTTTTCAGTCGATCGGTATTGCTACCGGTCTGCCGAATATGCCTGGAATGCAGGGCCTGGTGATGAATCCGGGCTTTGCCTTCTATTTTACCGCTGTTGTGAGCCTGGTGACGGGAACCATGTTCCTGATGTGGCTGGGCGAACAGATTACTGAGCGGGGTATCGGCAACGGTATCTCCATCATAATCTTTGCGGGTATCGTTGCGGGTCTTCCGCCGGCCATTGGCCATACCATCGAGCAAGCGCGGCAAGGCGACCTGCACTTCCTTCTGTTGCTGTTGGTTGCAGTTCTCGTATTTGCAGTGACCTTCTTCGTTGTTTTCGTTGAGCGTGGTCAACGCCGCATTGTGGTGAACTATGCGAAACGTCAGCAAGGCCGTCGTGTCTATGCTGCGCAGAGTACACATTTACCGCTGAAAGTGAACATGGCAGGGGTTATCCCGGCTATTTTCGCCTCCAGCATTATCCTGTTCCCGGCCACCATTGCTTCTTGGTTTGGCGGCGGCACAGGATGGAACTGGCTGACAACTATTTCAATGTATTTGCAGCCAGGCCAACCGCTTTATGTGCTACTCTATGCGACTGCAATCATCTTCTTCTGTTTCTTCTATACGGCGTTGGTTTTCAACCCGCGTGAAACAGCAGATAACCTGAAGAAGTCTGGTGCATTTGTACCAGGAATTCGTCCGGGAGAGCAAACGGCGAAGTACATCGATAAAGTGATGACGCGTCTGACGCTGGTCGGTGCGCTCTACATTACTTTCATCTGCCTGATCCCGGAGTTCATGCGTGATGCGATGAAGGTACCGTTCTACTTCGGTGGAACCTCACTGCTTATCGTCGTTGTGGTCATCATGGACTTTATGGCTCAAGTGCAAACTCTGATGATGTCCAGTCAGTACGAGTCTGCATTGAAGAAAGCAAACCTGAAAGGCTATAGCCGCTGATCAGGCGCTTGAGAAGTTACGGAGAGTAAAAATGAAAGTTCGTGCTTCCGTCAAGAAATTATGTCGTAACTGCAAAATCATCCGTCGCGACGGCGTTGTACGCGTGATTTGCAGTGCCGAGCCTAAGCACAAACAGCGCCAGGGCTGATTTTCTCGCATATTTTTCTTGCAAAGTCGGGTTGAGCTGGCTAGATTAGCCAGCCAATCTTTTGTATGTCTGTGCGTTTCCATTTGAGTATCCTGAAAACGGGCTTTTCAGCATGGGGCGCATATATAATTTATAGGAGTGCATAGTGGCCCGTATAGCAGGCATTAACATTCCTGATCAGAAACATGCTGTGATCGCGTTAACTTCGATCTACGGCGTCGGCAAGACTCGCTCCAAGGCCATCTGTGCTGCTGCGGGTATCGCTGAAGATGTTAAGATCAGTGAGCTGTCTGAAGAACAAATCGACACGCTGCGTGACGAAGTTGCCAAATTTGTCGTTGAAGGTGATCTGCGCCGTGAAGTTAGCATGAGCATCAAACGTCTGATGGACCTTGGTTGCTATCGCGGTTTGCGTCATCGTCGTGGTCTGCCAGTGCGCGGTCAGCGTACTAAGACCAACGCCCGTACCCGTAAGGGTCCGCGCAAACCGATCAAGAAATAATCGGGGTGATTGAATAATGGCAAAGGCACCAGTTCGTGCACGTAAGCGTGTAAGAAAACAAGTCTCAGATGGCGTGGCTCATGTCCATGCGTCTTTTAACAACACCATCGTTACCATTACTGACCGTCAGGGTAACGCACTGGGTTGGGCAACAGCCGGTGGTTCCGGCTTCCGTGGTTCTCGTAAATCTACGCCGTTCGCTGCACAGGTTGCTGCTGAGCGTTGCGCAGAGGCCGTGAAAGATTACGGTATTAAGAACCTGGAAGTTATGGTTAAGGGTCCGGGTCCGGGTCGCGAATCTACCATTCGTGCTCTGAACGCCGCAGGTTTCCGCATCACGAACATTACTGATGTGACTCCGATCCCTCACAACGGTTGTCGTCCGCCGAAAAAACGTCGCGTATAACGCACGTTTTTAGGATAGTTGGAGAAAGAAAATGGCAAGATATTTGGGTCCTAAGCTCAAGCTGAGCCGTCGTGAGGGCACAGACTTATTCCTGAAGTCTGGCGTTCGCGCGATTGATTCCAAGTGTAAGATTGAACAAGCCCCTGGCCAGCATGGTGCGCGTAAACCGCGTCTGTCTGACTACGGCGGTCAGTTACGTGAAAAGCAAAAAGTTCGTCGTATCTACGGCGTGCTGGAGCGTCAGTTCCGTAACTATTATAAAGAAGCAGCACGTCTGAAAGGCAACACCGGTGAAAACCTGTTGGCTCTGCTGGAAGGTCGTCTGGACAACGTAGTTTACCGTATGGGCTTTGGCGCTACTCGTGCAGAAGCACGTCAGCTGGTTAGCCATAAATCTATCATGGTAAACGGCCGCGTTGTTAACATCGCTTCTTATCAGGTATCTCCGAATGACGTAGTCAGCATCCGCGAGAAAGCCAAAAAGCAGTCTCGCGTGAAAGCCGCTCTGGAGCTGGCTGAGCAGCGTGAAAAGCCAACCTGGCTGGAAGTTGATGCAACTAAGATGGAAGGTGTGTTCAAGCGTATTCCTGAACGTACCGATCTGTCTGCGGACATTAACGAACACCTGATCGTCGAGCTTTACTCCAAGTAAAGCTTAGTACCAAAGAGAGGACACAATGCAGGGTTCTGTGACAGAGTTTCTAAAACCGCGCCTGGTAGATATCGAGCAATTGAGTTCGACGCACGCCAAGGTGACCCTTGAGCCTTTAGAGCGTGGCTTTGGCCATACTCTTGGTAACGCACTGCGCCGTATTCTGCTGTCATCCATGCCGGGTTGCGCGGTGACCGAGGTTGAGATTGATGGTGTACTTCATGAGTACAGCACCAAAGAGGGCGTACAGGAAGATATCCTGGAAATCCTGCTTAACCTGAAAGGGCTGGCGGTAAGAGTTCAGGGTAAAGATGAAGTCATCATTACTCTGAATAAATCTGGCATTGGCCCTGTGACTGCAGCCGACATCACCCATGATGGTGATGTCGAAATCGTCAAGCCGCAGCACGTGATCTGCCATCTGACCGATGAAAACGCATCTATTAATATGCGCATCAAAGTTCAGCGTGGCCGTGGTTATGTGCCGGCTTCTGCCCGAATTCATTCGGAAGAAGATGAGCGCCCAATCGGCCGTCTGTTGGTCGACGCCTGCTATAGCCCTGTAGACCGTATCGCCTACAATGTTGAAGCTGCGCGTGTAGAACAGCGTACCGACCTGGATAAGCTGGTCATCGAGATGGAAACCAACGGCACTATCGATCCTGAAGAGGCGATTCGTCGTGCGGCTACCATTCTGGCTGAACAACTGGAAGCTTTCGTTGACCTGCGTGACGTACGTCAGCCGGAAGTTAAAGAAGAGAAACCAGAATTCGATCCGATCCTGCTGCGCCCTGTTGACGATCTGGAATTGACTGTCCGCTCTGCTAACTGCCTTAAGGCAGAAGCTATCCACTACATCGGTGATCTGGTACAGCGTACCGAGGTTGAGCTACTTAAAACGCCTAACCTGGGTAAGAAATCTCTTACTGAGATTAAAGACGTGCTGGCTTCACGTGGTCTTTCTCTGGGCATGCGCCTGGAAAATTGGCCGCCGGCAAGCATTGCTGATGAATAACCAGATCGCAGGTTAAGGTTTTACTGAGAAGGATAAGGTCATGCGCCATCGTAAGAGTGGTCGTCAACTGAACCGCAACAGCAGCCATCGTCAGGCTATGTTCCGCAACATGGCCGGCTCTTTGGTTCGTCATGAGATCATCAAGACGACCCTGCCGAAAGCGAAAGAGCTGCGTCGCGTAGTTGAGCCGCTGATTACTCTTGCCAAGACCGACAGCGTAGCTAATCGTCGTCTGGCATTCGCCCGTACTCGTGATAACGAGATCGTGGCAAAACTGTTTAACGAGCTGGGCCCGCGTTTCGCGAGCCGTGCCGGTGGTTACACTCGTATTCTGAAGTGTGGCTTCCGCGCTGGTGACAACGCTCCGATGGCTTACATCGAGCTGGTTGATCGTCCAGAAGCTCAAGCAGAAGCTGCAGCAGAGTAATCTGCTGTATATTAAAGAAACCGGGCCTGGTGCCCGGTTTTTTTATTCCTTTTTTTTAGCTTCGCTTCGCCCCTTCCCGTTCTACGCTATGCTATGAATTTGCAATTTCTCAGGAGCACATCCTATGTGGCTTATCGATCGGCTTGCCGAACAACATATCCGTGAAGCGCAGGAAAAAGGCGAGCTAACAGACTTGCCCGGTGAAGGCGCGCCGCTGGTTCTGGATGATGACAGTCACGTTCCCCCTGAACTGCGCGCAGGTTACCGTCTGTTAAAAAATGCTGGCTACCTGCCCCCGGAGCTGGGGTTACGTCGTGAGGCATTGGAAATAAACGATCTTCTACAGGGGTTGGATCTGGAAGATAGTGCGCGTGAGGGCTATGCCAAACGCCTGCGACTTTTAGAAATAAAGCTCAAACAGGCGGGTATGAGTACGGATTTTCTTTCCGGGGCGTATCATGCAGCCATCAGACAACGTCTTGAGGATAAATAAATGATGTTTCGTCGGAGATTCTAAGGGTCGCGAGGGTGATTTACGCTGTATCAGAAAGTGAGCGGGACAAAATAGATGTACATTATCTTGAATTTAAGCCAAAGACATTCTATATACATAACCGACATTTAACGAGGAGATATCATGTCAGTTTACCAGCATAAAAAAGGCAAGATTAAAGACAACGCCGTTGAAGCGCTGCTTCACGATCCGTTATTTAAAATGCGCGTTGAAGTGAATGTCAAAGGAAAGGGTAGCTATCGACGTAAAGATAAACACAACAAAAAAGCGGGCTGGGAGGCCAGTGGTAAAGCGAACTTTACCACTGGCCTTCTGCTTAATGACAGGGCGATCGAGACTCATTCTACAGTCGCGCAATGGCATTCTATTGCTGGCAGCATTACACCTTATTACTTTGTTGTTTAAGCAAATCACGGATTTCCGTTAACAAGGTCTCTTCTGCACTGGGTTTAGCCGCTGGTTTTTCAACTTCTTTCTTCTTGTGCAGTTTATTCATCAGTTTAATCGCGATGAAAATAGCAAAGGCGATGATGATGAAGTCGAAAATATTCTGCAGAAAGATACCGTATTCCATTACTACCGGCGGTGTTTCTCCCTGCGCTGGTTTAAGCACCCATTTAAATTGTTTAAAGTCCACTCCGCCAATCAGCAGTCCCAATGGCGGCATAATGATGTTTGCAACCAGCGATGAGACGATTTTGCCGAAGGCTGCGCCAATGATCACACCAACGGCGAGATCCACCACATTGCCACGCATAGCAAAATCACGGAATTCTTTGAAAAAACTCATAAACAGCTCCTTTCTCTTGCCAAAGCATAAATTCTAACAAACGAATCACACTTTGCCATGGGCAATTGACGAAGCGCTGAATTATCACACTGCGAAAACGGGTGAACAGCAGGCAGAGCTGCTGTTCGTTCAATTACAGAAAGAAAGGGCTTGGCTGGAAAAGCCGTTCAACATCAGGTACGTATTTTTTATCGGTAAGAAACATGATGACATGGTCGCCCTGTTCGATACGCAAATTGTTATTAGCGATCATGACATCATCACCGCGCACTATCGCACCAATAATGGTACCGGGTGGCAGTTTGATATCTTCAACCAGGCGGCCGACAACGCGTGAGGTTGTTTCGTCACCATGAGCAATCGCTTCGATCGCTTCGGCGACGCCGCGGCGTAAAGAGGAGACGCTGACAATATCTGCTTTGCGCACATGGCCCAACAGTGCGGAAATCGTAGCCTGCTGCGGAGAGATCGCAATATCGATTACGCTGCCCTGCACCAGATCGACATAGGCGCGCCGCTGGATCAGCACCATGACTTTTTTGGCGCCCATTTTTTTAGCCAGCATCGCCGACATAATATTCGCTTCATCGTCGTTGGTAACGGCGATAAAAAGATCGACCTGATCGATATGCTCTTCGGCCAGCAGCTCCTGATCCGAGGCGTCGCCATAAAAGACGATGGTATCCTGCAACCGCTCCGCCAGTTCCGCCGCGCGCTGCTGACTGCGTTCGATCAATTTTACGCTGTAATTTTTTTCCAACCGTTGCGCGAGGCCATAGCCGATATTGCCTCCGCCGACCAGCATAATGCGCTTATAGGGTTTTTCAAGGCGCTGCATCTCGCTCATTACCGCACGAATATGCTGGCTGGCTGCGATGAAGAAAACTTCATCGCCCGCTTCGACAATGGTTGATCCCTGAGGGCGAATAGGGCGATCCTGGCGGAAAATCGCAGCGACGCGGGTATCGATGTGCGGCATATGCTCGCGCATTATCGACAACGCGTTGCCGATAAGCGGGCCGCCATAATAGGCTTTGACCACCGCCAGGCTAACTTTACCTTCGGCAAAGTTGACCACCTGCAGCGCGCCAGGATATTCAATCAGGCGGTAGATATTGTCTATGACCAGCTGTTCTGGCGAGATTAGATGATCGATCGGCACCGCTTCCGGGATAAACAGCTTTTCTGCATCGCGTATGTAATCTGCAGCCCGAATACGCGCGATACGGTTAGGCGTATTGAATAGCGTATAGGCGACCTGACAGGCGATCATGTTGGTTTCGTCGGAACTGGTTACGGCAACCAGCATATCCGCATCCTGCGCTCCCGCTTCGCGCAGGATGCGTGGATGAGAACCATGTCCCTGCACAACGCGCAGATCAAATTTATCCTGCAGCTGGCGCAGACGCGTCGCATCCGTATCCACTACGGTGATATCGTTATTTTCGCCAACCAGGTTTTCAGCCAGCGTGCCGCCAACCTGACCGGCTCCGAGAATGATTATCTTCATCGTTGTTTCAACTTATGGGTTGTCGCAGCGCATGCCACATTATTTTTTTATTAGCTTAGCGTAAAAGAATCCATCGCCGCCCTGAGGGTGCGGAAAACTCTGCAATCCGGCATACGGGCCTTCCGACAAAGGAATATGTTCGGCGTCGGCGTGACGTTCAAGAAACTGCTCAATCTGAATATGGTTCTCTTCCGGCAGTACCGAGCAGGTCGCGTAAACCAACGTACCGCCGGGCTTCAGATGAGGCCAGACAGCATCCAGAATTTCACGCTGTAGCGCTGCTAATTCCGGGATATCGCGATCGCGTCGCAGCCATTTGATATCAGGGTGGCGGCGGATCACGCCAGTCGCGGAGCAGGGGGCATCCAGCAGAATGCGATCGAACTGCACATCGTCGCACCACTGCTGTGGAAAACGGCCATCGCCCTGCTTGACGTCCGCCTGCATATTCAGGCGCTGCAAATTCTCATATACGCGTTTCAGACGCTGCGCATCCACATCGACCGCCATTACGCTGGCTTCAGGCGCGGCCTCAAGTATATGGGTGGTTTTGCCGCCGGGCGCGGCGCACAGATCAAGAATATACTCTCCGTTTTGCGGCTCAAGGTAGGTGACACATCCCTGAGCCGAGGCGTCCTGTACGGTAACCCATCCGCGATCGAAGCCGGGCAGCTGTCCTACCGCCGTCGGGTTTTCCAGCATTAACGCATCAGGATAGAGAGGATGCGGCGTTGCGTTATTGCCGCTCTCCTGTAACAGCGCCAGCCACTGCTCACGCGTATGGTGCTGACGATTCACGCGCAGCCACATTGGCGGCCGCTGATTATTTGCCTCAACGATGTGTTGCCACTGTTCAGGCCATGCCAGCTGCAAACGCTTTAACAGCCAGGCTGGATGCAGAAACCGCTGTGGGCCCGCTTCCAGTTCCGGCAGTAAAGTTTCCTGCTGACGCTGGAACTGGCGCAGAACGCCATTAATCAAACCTTTTAACTGCTGGCGCTTTAAAACGGCTGCGCCTTCTACCGTCTCAGCCAAAGCGGCATGAGGAGGAATACGCGTATAGATCAACTGATAAAGGCCGACCATAATCAGGAAATGCAGCGTACGCTGCTTGCCGGTTAAAGGGCGCGACATCAGCTGTTGGATCGCGGTTTCCAGCAGCGGCAAAGTACGTAAAACGCCGAAGCAGATCTCCTGCAATAGTGCGCTGTCTTTATCAGAAAGATTTTTTTGCGCCGCCGGCAGCAGATTACTTAGCGACTGTCCCTGTTCTACCACTCGCTCAAGGGTCTGTGCCGCGAGGCTGCGGAGATTGATCGTTTTTTTCATAGTTGAATCATCAATAAATCAAGCCCGGCGTAATAACCGGGCTTGGGATCAGGCGAGGCGAGTACCGGGCGTAAACCACTCGCGGCGTGAGTTCAGAATATCCTGGGCCGACATCACTTTTTTGCCGGCGGGCTGTAGCATCTGGATATTGAGGATGCCTTCCGCAGTGGCCACCTGGATGCCATGCTTATCCGCCGCGACAATTTCTCCTGGCGCATAAGCGCCCCGCTGCGGCAGCGCTTCCGCCTGCCATACTTTGACCGGCTGTTCTTCAATGCTGAAGTAGCTCACCGGCCAGGGATTGAAGGCGCGAATGCAGCGTTCAAGTTGAACCGCAGAAAGGGACCAGTCGAGACGCGCTTCTTCTTTACTCAGCTTTTCGGCATAGGTAGCGATGGCGTCATCCTGCACCTGAGGTTTAATACTGCCCTTACTTAATCCGGTAAGCGTCGTCAGCAGGCCTTGCGGCCCCAACGCAGCCAGTTTGTCGTACAGAGTAGCGCTGGTATCTGCCGCAGTGATAGGGCAGGTAAGTTTCAACAACATGGCGCCGGTATCAAGACCCGCATCCATCTGCATGATGGTTACGCCAGTTTCGTTGTCGCCAGCCCACAGCGAGCGCTGGATAGGTGCTGCGCCGCGCCAGCGTGGAAGCAATGAGCCATGAACATTAATACAGCCCAGACGAGGCATATCCAGCACCGCCTGTGGCAGAATCAGGCCGTAAGCCACTACCACCATCACGTCAGCCTGCAGATCGGCTACTAACTGTTGGCTTTCCGCCGGACGCAGCGATTTGGGCTGAAATACGGGCAGGTTATGCTGCTGTGCAAGTACCTTTACCGGACTGGGCGTTAGTTTATTACCGCGGCCGGCAGGACGATCGGGCTGAGTGAATACGCCAACTACCTGATGCTCAGACGACAACAGCGCGTCAAGATGACGCGCTGCAAAGTCAGGAGTGCCGGCAAAAATAATCTTCAGAGAATCGGACACGCTATTCCTTAACTATCAGGAAGCACGCGCATTAAGGCGGGCTAGTTTTTCCAGTTTTTGACGAATACGCTGGCGCTTTAACGGAGAGAGATAATCGATAAACAGTTTGCCGACCAGGTGATCCATTTCATGCTGAATACAGATCGCCAGGAGCCCATCGGCCTCCAGTTCGAAAGGTTTCCCTTCACGATCCAATGCGCGAACTTTTACACGTTCAGAACGGGGTACCAGCGCTCGCTGTTCAGGGATAGACAGGCAGCCTTCTTCAATCCCGGTTTCACCGCTCTCTTCCAGCAGTTCAGGGTTGATCAGCACCAAACGCTCATCACGGTTTTCTGAGACATCGATAACGATGATGCGCTGGTGAATATCTACTTGCGTAGCAGCCAGGCCGATGCCTTCTTCGGCATACATCGTTTCGAACATATCATCTACGATGCGCTGAATATCCGCATTCACTTCCGCTACCGGCTGCGCGACGATGCGAAGGCGATCGTCGGGATAATGTAATACTTGCAAAACTGACATAACTTTCCAGATCTGTGTTCAGAGAAGAAACCATCGTTGCCTCTTATTGTAGACATTTCGCACGTTGATTGACAGCATTGCGGGCAAGGGAAAGCGGGGGCTGGCGCACGCTGAAAAGGAAGATCAAATGACTGCTGCGGAAGTATGGCTGCGCCTGATGGGCGTAAAGGGACTGTGCGGCGACAAAATGCTGCAAGCGGCGCGGACGTTGATTCACGGCGCGCATAGCGATCCGCAAGGGGGTGCCGCCGCAGGACTCGATTCTGCTCAGATTCAGGCTTTTCAAACGATCCCGCATGAGCGGATTGAGCAGGCTTTGCGTTGGCTTGAACTACCGGGACACTATTTAGTGACGGCCGACGATCCTCTGTATCCGCCGCAGCTAAGAGACATCGCGCGTTACCCGGCGGCAATAATGGTTTACGGCGATCCCCATCTGCTGTCGACTTCGCAGCTTGCCGTGATCGGAAGCCGCAACGCCTCCCATTATGGACGTCAGTGGGGAGATTACTTTGCTCAGCATCTCGCCTTAAGCGGCCTCACCATTACCAGCGGGCTGGCGCGCGGCATTGATGCGGTGGCACATCGGGGAGCGCTGGCGGTAAAAGGCAAAACGATCGCGGTGTTGGGCAGCGGTCTGAGCCAGCTTTATCCGACTAATCACAAGCGGCTCGCAGAAGAGATTGTTGCCGCCGGCGGCGCGCTGGTTTCGGAATTCCCTCTCTATACCTTGCCTTATCCTCATAATTTCCCACGACGCAATCGCATTATTAGCGGACTTAGCCTGGGTGTGCTGGTAGTGGAAGCGTCTTTACGAAGCGGATCGCTGGTGACGGCGCGCTACGCACTGGAGCAGAACCGGGATGTTTACGCCTTGCCGGGGCCGCTGGGCAGCCCCGATAGCGAGGGCGGACACTGGCTAATCCAGCAGGGCGCGTTGTTGGTGGCTCATCCGAATAATATCCTTGAGCAGCTCAACAGTTCGCTGTATTGGCTACCGCTTTCTGCACAGAATGGAATTAATTCTTCAGACAATGCTGATGCTCCATTGCCATTTGCCGACGTGTTGGCTAACGTAGGAGATGAGGTTACACCTGTTGACGTCGTCGCTGAACGTGCCGGCCAACCTGTGCCAGCCATCATAGCTAAGCTGCTTGAGCTGGAGTTAGCAGGGTGGATCGCAGCTGTACCCGGCGGCTATGTCCGATTGAGGAGGGCAGGCCATGTTCGACGTACTAATGTACTTGTTTGAAACTTATATCCACAGCGAAGCAGAAATGCGCGTTGATCAGGATAAACTGACGGATGATCTGGCTGATGCCGGGTTCCATCGTGATGATATTTATAATGCGTTGAACTGGTTGGAAAAATTAGCAGACTATCAAGACGGCCTCGTTGCTCCGATACTGTTAACCACCGATCCGCTCTCGATGCGTATTTATACAGAGCAAGAATGTCAGCGTCTTGATGCCAGCTGCCGCGGATTCATTCTGTTCCTTGAGCAAATCCAGGTATTGAATCTGGAAACGCGTGAAATGGTTATTGAACGGGTTATGGCTCTGGATACGCTTGAATTCGATCTGGAAGATCTCAAATGGGTCGTGCTAATGGTGCTGTTCAACATCCCAGGATGTGAAAACGCCTATCAGCAGATGGAAGAGCTACTTTTCGACGTCAATGAAGGAATATTGCACTGAGTTATTTAACAGTGACATATCGCAATGAGTAAACCAGCACTTTTCACAGTGCGAAAACATGAATCCTGCCCCACCTGTGGGGCAGATCTCGTTATTCGCTCCGGGAAGCACGGTCCTTTTCTTGGTTGTTCGCATTATCCAGAGTGTGATTATATTCGTCCGCTGAAAAACCAATCGGATGGGCATATCATTAAAGTCCTGGAAGGACAGCAATGTCCGCGCTGTCAGGCCGATCTGGTATTACGCCAGGGGCGGTACGGCATGTTTATCGGCTGTAGCCGATATCCTGAATGCGACCACACAGAAATGATCGATCGTCCGGATGAAACCAGCATTAGCTGTCCGCAGTGTCAGCAAGGACACCTGGTCCAGCGCCGTTCACGTTTCGGCAAAACCTTTCACGCCTGCGATCGCTATCCAGATTGCCAGTTTGCAGTGAATTTCACGCCAAAAGAGGGAACGTGCGCCTTTTGCCATTTTCCCTTATTAATTGAGAAAAAGACCGCTCACGGTTTAAAACGCTTTTGCGCCAGTAAAGCCTGCGGCAAACCCGTTAGTGCAGGAAACAGCAGTGAATAAAGAACCTATGCCCGGAAATCTTGATTGGTGCGTTGCACAACTTCAGCAGCAAGCTGTGATCGCTTATCCAACCGAAGCAGTATTTGGCCTGGGTTGCGACCCGGATAGTGAACAAGCGGTCATGCAGCTGCTGGCGTTTAAGCAGCGTCCGGTTGAAAAAGGGCTGATTTTGATCGCTGCGGATTATCAGCAGCTGGAACCTTATATCGCCGACCGGGAACTTTCGGTGGAACAGCGCGAAAGAATGTTTGCTACCTGGCCAGGCCCGGTCACCTGGGTTTTGCCTGCGCCGTCGCAAACGCCGCGCTGGTTAACGGGGCGTTTTGATTCTTTAGCGGTACGCGTTAGCGATCACCCTCTGGTGCAGCAACTCTGCCGGGCATTTGGCAAACCGCTGGTTTCTACCAGCGCTAACCTGAGCGGCCAGCCGCCTTGCCGTAACGTTAAGGAAGTACTGCAGCAGTTTGGCGAGCAATTTCCGGTGTTGCAGGGCGAAACTGGCGGTCGTATTAATCCTTCTGAAATTCGCGATATTATCAGCGGCGACATTATTCGCCAGGGATAAGCTATGGATAATTTCGTTGTTATCGGCCATCCAATTGCTCACAGCAAATCACCGTTGATTCATCGCTGCTTTGCTGAGCAAACAGGTATTGAACATCGTTATGGCACGCTATTAGCGCCTCTTGATGGCTTTACCCAATGCGTTCGACATTTTCTGGAGCTGGGAGGGAAAGGCGCCAACGTAACGCTGCCTTTTAAACAGCAGGCATATGAGCTGGCGGACGAATTAACGGAGCGGGCTGCGTTAGCTGGCGCCGTCAATACGTTACACAAACGTCAGGATGGCAGTCTGTTGGGCGATAACACCGACGGCATAGGCCTGCTCAGCGATCTGCAGAGGCTTTCGCTTATCAGGCCGAACGACAGGATACTGCTGATTGGCGCCGGCGGCGCGGCGCGCGGGGTGATCCTGCCTTTGCTTTCTCTTGGTTGCGCATTAACGGTAACTAACCGCACGCCAGAGCGGGCTAGCGAACTTGCCCGGGCGTTTGCTCATACGGGTGAAATTACAGCTTTATCGTTGGCGGCGTTGACGAAGGAACGTTTTGACTTGGTTATCAACGCGACTTCAAGCGGCGTAAGCGGAGATATCCCTGCCATTCCAACTTCTTTAATCAGTGCCGATACGCGTTGCTACGATATGTTCTATCAACATGGATCTACGCCTTTTTTACGCTGGTGTCAGCATTCTGGCGCGACGGCAATGGCGGATGGACTTGGCATGCTGGTGGGACAGGCGGCGCACGCTTTCTTGCTTTGGCATGGTGTTCTGCCTGACGTAACGCCGGTAATCAGCCGTTTGCAGCAGGAATTGGCGAAGTGAATCAGGCGATACAGTTTCCTGACAGAGAAAACTGGGATGAGGCGCAGCAGGCAATCTGTTTTCCTGCGATGGTTAACGGCTTTCAGCTTACCTGTGCGATTACAGTGAAAGAACTACGCCAGCGGTTCCTGGAGGAAGGGGAACCGCTGGAAATCTTTCGTCGTCACCGCTGGGATTTGGAGGATCAGGCGCAAAGTCTGATTGAAGACCAACAGGAAGATAGTCAGGGCTGGGTTTGGCTCTCCTGAGCCAGATAATCATCTTTCCAGCGGACGTAATTGTTGGCCGAGTAGCGCAGCCCTTCAAGCTCTTTCTCATTAAGAGGGCGAATCTGTTTCACCGGGCTGCCAAGATAGAGGTAACCTTTTTCCAGACGCTTCCCGGGCGGCACCAGGCTGCCAGCGCCAATCATTACATCATCTTCTACTATAACCCCATCGAGCAGAATAGAACCCATCCCCACCAGTACGCGGTTGCCTATCGTGCAGCCATGCAGCATGGCTTTATGCCCGACAGTCACCTCTTCGCCGATAATCAGCGGGAAGCCATCTGGCTGACTGGCTGATTTATGGGTGACATGAAGAACGCTGCCGTCCTGAATGTTGCTGCGTTTGCCAATCACGACTTTATTTACGTCGCCGCGTATCGCAACCAGCGGCCAGACGCTGACATCATCCCCCAGCGTCACGTCGCCGATCACTACGCTGGTGGCATCAACCATGACCCGCTCACCCGTGTGCGGAAAAGTTTGTTTAAATGGGCGTAAAACTGCAGACATACTCATTCTCCTTAATAAGGGTTAGGGCAGCGTAGCGGAAATCTCCCCTCACTATCTTTGATATTGTGCGGCAATTTTCATCGGATCGCATAAGATCGCAGCGAAAAGAACGAAAAGTCAGCAACCAGAAAAAAAGATCCAAAAAAGGCTTGTGCATCCGATTCGGATCCCTATAATGCGCCTCCATCGACACGGCACAACGGCTTACGCCACGCGGTGTTGAGCGGTTCAGCGAAGCCTGAATCGCCGGAGAAAAACTTCTGAAAAAGGGGTTGACTCTGAAAGAGGAAAGCGTAATATACGCCACCTCGCGACAACGGCACGAAACGCCGGTCGCACCGCTCTTTAACAATTTATCAGACAATCTGTGTGGGCACTCACAGGACGGATATCGCAAAACACATTTGCAGTATCAAGTCTCAGAGTGAACACGTAATTCATTACGACGTTTTTCTTTGAGCATCAGACTTTAATTGAAGAGTTTGATCATGGCTCAGATTGAACGCTGGCG